>SWCD01023884.1_pt1 | contig 114162 bp, 107 predicted proteins | sample 4693011 | NCBI WGS metagenome assembly SWCD01 (sample SAMN10267278, study PRJNA491770) | bioreactor metagenome | isolation source: DHS bioreactor inoculated with marine | place: Japan: Omine Ridge, Nankai Trough | reverse complement strand
CCCCCCCCCCAGCCCCCGCAGAGACGGACGTGGTTCGCATCGAACGCCTGGACGATATCGCGCTGGTTTCATTCAACAACCCGCCGGTGAACGCCGCCTCGCACGCGCTGCGAAAGGGGCTCGACGCCGCAATCCGTGACTTGGGCGCGGACGCGGGCGTCAAGGTGATCGCGCTGTACGGCGAGGGCCGCAGCTACATCGCCGGCGCCGACATCCGCGAGTTTGGCAAACCGCCCAAATCCCCCGGCCTGACCGAGGTCTGCAACACCATCGAAACCTGCGCCACACCCGTCATCGCGGCCCTGCACGGCGTGGCCCTTGGCGGCGGCTTCGAGGTGGCGTTGGCCGCCCACGCCCGTGTCGCCCTTACCGGCGTCAGCCTTGGCTTTCCCGAGGTCACGCTGGGCATCCTGCCCGGCGCCGGTGGCACCCAACGGGCGCCGCGTCTTGCCGGGATCGCGAACGCGCTGGATCTGATCACCACGGGGCGGCGCATCGGCGCCGATGAGGCGCTGTCGCTGGGTCTTGTCGACCGGGTCGCGCCCGACGGCACCGCACGGGATCTGGCCCTGTCGGCAGCCCGCGACGTGCTGTCGGGCACCCTTGCCACCCGCCGCACCCGCGAGTTGAAGGTCACGCCCGACGACGCCGCGCTGGACGCCGCCCGCACCCGGATCAAGGCCAAGCAGCCGCATCTGTTCTCGCCCCTCAAGGCCGTCGAGGCGATCGCGGCCTCGGCCAAGCCCTACGCCGAGGGCGAGCAGATCGAACGTGCGCTCTTCGCCGAATGCATCGACAGCCCGCAACGCTCGGGCCTGATCCACGCGTTTTTCGCCGAACGCGCGGTCGCCAAGATCCCCGAGGTGCACGCCAAGCCCCGCCCCATCGCGACCGTCGGCGTGATCGGCGGCGGCACGATGGGTTCGGGGATTGCGACGGCGGCCCTGCTGGCCGGGCTGAAGGTCACGATGGTCGAACGCGATGATGCTGGCCTGGACCGGGGCCGCGCCACCATCGAAAAGAACCTGTCGGGCGCGGTGAAACGCGGCAAGATCGACCAGACCCGCCGCGATGCGATCCTGTCGGATGCGCTGACCACCACCACCGACATGGACAGTTTCGCCCAGACCGATCTGGTGATCGAGGCCGTGTTCGAGGATATGGAGGTCAAGAAGGACATCTTTGCCCAGCTTGACCGCATCTGCAAACCCGGCGCGGTGCTGGCGACCAACACCTCGTATCTGGACGTGGACGAGATCGCCGCCACCACCAGCCGGCCGCAGGATGTGATCGGGCTGCACTTCTTCTCTCCGGCGCATGTGATGCGGCTGCTGGAAGTGGTCGTCGCCGACAAGACCGGCCCCGAGGTGGTCGCCACGGGCTTCGCGCTGGCCCGCAAGCTGGGCAAGATCGCCGTGCGCGCGGGCGTCTGCGACGGCTTCATCGGCAACCGCATCCTGTCGCACTACAAGAAGGCCGCCGACTATCTGATGCTGGACGGCGCAAGCCCAGAGCAGATCGACCGGGCGATGGAGAATTTCGGCTCTGCCATGGGGCCTTTCGCGGTCTCGGATCTGGCGGGGCTGGACATCGGCTGGGCCTCGCGCAAGCGTCTGGCCCCCACCCGCCCCGACGAGGAACGCTATGTCCCCGTGGCCGACCGGATCTGCGAACAGGGCTGGTTCGGGCGCAAGACCGGGCGCGGCTTTTATGTCTACGAGGACGGCAAACAGACCCCGAACCCCGAGGTCGCGGCGATCATCGACAAAGCCCGCGCCGAGGCCGGCGTCACCCCGCGCAGCTTTACCGACGACGAGATCGTGGATCGCTACATGACGGCGATGATCTCGGAAGGGGCGCGGGTGCTGGAAGACGGCATCGCGCTGCGTCCCATCGACATCGATGCGGTCTTTTTGTTCGGCTATGGCTTCCCCCGTCACCGGGGCGGCCCGATGCATTACGCCGACAGCATCGGCGCCCATGCCCTGATGAACCGCATTCAGGAATACGCAAAGGAAGACAATCACTTCTGGCGCATTCCTCAAATCCTGGAAGAGCTTGCCGCCCAGGATGGCACCTTCGCCCAGATGAACCGGGAGACCTGATCCATGGACCTTAGCTTTTCCCCCGACGAGATCGCCTTTCGCGACGAGGTCCGCGCCTTTCTGCGCGACGAATTGCCGTCCGAGCTGTCGGACAAGGTCCGCCGGGGGCAAGAGCTGAGCAAAGCCGACATGGAACGCTGGCACGCCATCCTGAACGGGCGCGGTTGGCTGGCGACCACATGGCCCAAGGCCAATGGCGGCCCCGGCTGGACCCCGGTGCAGCGCCACATCTTCGACGAGGAATCCGCCCTTGCCTCGGCCCCCCGGATCGTGCCGTTCGGCCTGCACATGCTGGGCCCGGTGATGATCAAATTCGGAACCGACGCGCAAAAGGCGCAGGTGCTGCCGCGCATTCTGGACGGCAGCGACTGGTGGTGTCAGGGCTATTCCGAACCGGGCGCGGGCTCGGATCTGGCCAGCTTGAAAACCCGCGCGGTGCGCGATGGCGATCACTATGTCATCAACGGCCAGAAGACATGGACCACGCTGGGCCAGCACGCCAACAAGATCTTCTGCCTGCTGCGCACCGCCACCGACGGCAAACCGCAAGAAGGCATCAGCTTCGTGCTGGTCGATCTGGACACCCCCGGCATCGAGATGCGCCCCATCAAGCTGATCGAGGGTGGCCACGAGGTGAACGAGGTCTTTTTCACCGACGTCCGCGTCCCGGTCGCCAATCTGGTCGGGGAAGAGAACAAGGGCTGGACCATCGCCAAGTTCCTGCTGACCCACGAGCGGACCAACATCGCTGGCGTCGGCTTTTCGGTGCAGGCGTTCGAGCAGTTGCGCACGCTGGCCGGGAAGATGCGCCGCAATGGCAAGCGGCTGATCGACCAGCCGCTGTTCGCCGCGCGTCTGGCGCAGATCGAAATTGATCTGGAAGCGATGAAGATCACCAACCTGCGCATGCTGTCCGACGCCCAGAAGAACGGCGCGCCGGGGCCCGAAAGCTCGATGCTGAAGATTCAGGGGACCGAGATCCGGCAGGCGCTGAACGACCTTGCCCGCCGCGCCCTCGGCCCCGCAGCCGCCCCCTTCCCCGCCGAGATGCTGGACGGCAACGAGGCACTGGTCCCCGCCGACCACGCCCGCAACGCCGAGCGGTATTTCAACAACCGCAAGATCACGATCTTCGGCGGCTCGAACGAAATTCAGAAGAACATTCTGACCAAGGTAATGCTGGAGCTCTGATCATGGATTTCGACGTCTCCGAAGACCGCCGGATGCTGGCCGACACGCTCAACCGCTTTTTGACCGACCGCTACGGGATCGAGCATCGCAATAGCGTGGCCTATGACGCGCCCTACCACGACCCGGCACTCTGGTCGCAAATGGCCGAATTGGGGGTGCTGCACGCGCTGGTCCCCGAAGAGCATGGCGGCTTCGGCGGCACCGGGTTCGACATCACCGTGGTCTTCGAAAGTCTGGGCCGCGCCCTGTCGCCCGAGCCTGTGCTAGCCGCGCTGATGGCCGCGCGTTTGCTGATCGCCGCAGGCAGCGAGCCAGAGGCGCTGCTGTCTGGCGAAACCCATTACGCCGTGGCCCTGTCCGAGCCCGACGCCCCCTACGACGTGGCCCTTGGAGGGACCGAGGCCGCGCCGTCGGGCGACGCCGAACATGGTCACAGCCTGACGGGTCGCAAATCGGTGATCTACGGCGGCCATGTCGCCGATGTCTTTCTGGTGCCCGCCCGGCTGGATGGTCGCATCGCCCTGTTTCAGGTCGCGAAAGCCGACGCAAAGGTCACGGCCTATGGCATGATCGACGGCGGCGGCGCGGCCGAGTTGTTTCTGGAATCCACCCCCGCCAAGCTGCTGCTGGCCGACGCCGACGCCGCCTTTCAGGACGCGCAGGACGCGGGCGCTTTGGCCTTATGCGCCGAAGCCGTGGGCGCGATGGACGTCAGCCGCGACACGCTTGTCGACTACCTCCAGCAGCGCAAGCAGTTCGGGCGCACCATCGGCAGCTTTCAGGCGCTGCAACACCGCACGGTCGAACTTGCGACGCAGATCGAGCAGGCCCGTTCGATCACCATTCTGGCCGCAAGCCGTATGGAAGGCCCGGACCAGTCGCGCACCGTGTCGATGGCCAAGAATCTGGTGGGCCGCGCCGCGCGTCTGGTTTCAGAGGAGACCATCCAGATGCACGGCGGCATCGCGATGACATGGGAATACTCGGCCTCTCACTATGCCAAACGGCTGGTGATGCTGGACCATCAGCTTGGCGACACCGACCACCACCTTGAACGGGTCATGGCGGCCTACGCGGCGGCTTGATCGCGGCGTCGGCTTGGTAACGTTACGGGGTGACGTTCTGGGCCGTCCTTGGCACGCGACCCCGAATTGCAGTGTCAGGCGATGGGCATCGAGAAGGTAAAGCACGTCTCGTCGGCGTTGCTTTCGACATCGACATCGCCGCCATGGGCATGGGCAATCTGCGAGGCGATGAACAGCCCCAGCCCCAATCCGTCCTGCGACGTCGCGCTCTTGTCGGCGGGGCGCGCGCCACGGCGACGGGCGAAGGGCTGGAAGAGCTTGGTCATGACATCCATCGGAATGGGCTCACCGCTGTTGGCAACCGCGATGGTCAGCATGTCATTCTTGATCTCGGCATGGACCCGGATCGGCGCATCGGGCGCCCCGTGCGTGACGGCATTGCCCAGAAGATTGGACAGCAATTGCCCGATCCGCTGCGGGTCGCAGTGCACGGGTTCGGTCAGATCGGTGCTAAGCTCGATCGGGTGGCTGGTGGCCAGATCAACCTCGTTCACCACTTCTTCGATCATGGTTTTCAAGTCGACGGATGTCCGGGTCAGGTCGATACCGTCGCCAAGACGTCCCCGGGCGAAATCCAGCAAGTTATCGACGATCATGTTGATCCGCAGGACCGCGCGCTGCATCTGCACGATCAGATCGCTGGACTTGGGCTCGGTCAGGCTGCGCCCGACAAGCCGCAGACCCGCCGAAAGCGCGGCCAGAGGGTTGCGCAAGTCGTGACCGACAACGGCAATGAACTCCTCGCGCAGCTTGGCGGTCTCGCGTTCGGTGGCCAAAGCCGAGCGGCTCACCCGCAAAGCCTCGGCCCGGTCCAGTTCGATCGAGATCAGACGGGCGAACAGTTCGAACATGCCAAGCGTCTCGGGGCTGGCAAGCTGTCGGGGCTGGGGGTCGATGGCGCAGAGCGTGCCGAAGAACGAGCCGTCGGAGCGGATGATCGGCATCGAGATATAGCTTTTAAAGCCGTAAAGCTGCGGTGTCGCATGGCTGCAATACACCTCGTCCGTGTCGACGTCGTCGATGACGATCACGTCGCGACAGCCGCGCACTTCCTGACAGATCGTGGTTTCGACCGGAAGCTCGTCGCCCGGTCCCAGCCCGAAGGCCAGCCGGTCCAGCGAGGCGCAGGTGATCCAGCGATCCTCGGTCACGCGGGCGATCGCCGTGAACCCCATCCCGGTGGTGCGGCTGCACACATCAAGGATCTGCGAAACCTCGTCCAGCCCCCGGACGACGCGGATGTCGCGTTTGAAGCGGGCCTCGGTGGCGCCTTCGGTCTCGGTAATCAACATCGGTGCTGCCCCGTCGTGCTGTCAGCCGGAACTCCCGGCCCCCCCTTAGCTTTGATAAAACACCGTTCGGAAGGCCGCCGCAATCCCGAAGAGGATTCAAATCCTTGATCCGGCCGTTTCCTCGCCAAGGCGTGAATGCCCAACAAGGGCTGCACCCGGCTGCCGGATGCCCCGGAAGGCGGCGGGGTATGTCCGAAGTTCAGGGCGTGGGCGGGACGTGTCGGGCCGTTCGGGCGACGTGATCCTTCGGGATATGGGCCGCCGTTCGTCTAGCCGGTCCCGCGGGTGCGGAAGGTTCCGGTGCCATTCGCCACGATCCGCCCGCCCGCGTCGCAGACCCGCCCTTCCGAGAAAAAGGTCTTGCGGCCACCACCGATGCGGTGCCCCTCGGCGATCAGCAGATCGCCCTTGGGCTGGCCGATGAAATTGGTGGTCATCGACAGGGTCATGGCCAGTTTCTTGGTGTCGATGTCGCCGGTGTAGCTGCCGGCATAGCCCATCGCCACATCCAGCAGGGTGGCATAGACCCCGCCGTGGGGGATGCCGTAGCGGTTCATATGATCCTTGCGCAGGCGCAACTCCCAGCGGGCGTAGCCTTCGTCCCAACCGACAAGCTCGAAGCCGATCAGGCTTTGCAGGGGATAGGGGGCCTCCAGCAGGGACGGCTCGATCATCCGGTCTTTCATCTTTGTCTCCGTAGAGGCCGCGGGCCCCATCATGCGGCCCAACCAGACGCGGGTGCCACGGTTGCGCGAGCAACGGGCGGCACTCGGCCCGCTGGCGGGTCAGGCGCGTCCCCGATCCGGGTCCGCCGCGCCCGCCGCCGCATCATTTGCAACGCCCGTAGGCAAGTTGCACAGACGCTGGGCGGCTGCAAGCAGACGGTCGCCATAGCTTTCCAGCAGCTCGTCGGGCGAGATCAGGAACGACGGCCCGCCGATGTTCAGCCCGTAGACCCGGTCGCCGTTAAGCGAGACCACGGGCACCGCGATGCCGTTCACCTCGGACCGCCACGACCCGAACGAGGTGCAGAACCCGTATTGCCGGTAATCCGACAGCCCCTGCGCAAGGCTGCGGCGCATGGCGGCGGCGTCATCGGGGTTTTCCTGATCGGCCTGACGGGTGATCCGCTCGCGCTCGTCCTCGGGCATGGCGCAGAGGATGGCGCGACCGATGGCCGAATGGAACAGCGGCAGACGCGCACCCACGTTCAGCGTCAGCGACACCGCCTGTTGCGAGCGTCTGACGGCCATGTAAACCACCTTGAACTGGTGCCGCTCGCCCAGAGCGGCGGTGACATGCAGGTTCGGGCCTTCGCACAGGGCGCGCATCTCTTCGGAGGCACGCTCGCCCATGTCCATGCTGGCCAGCACCCCGTAGCCCAGCGACAACACGCCCGCGCCCAGCCGGTAGGTGCCGCTGCGTTCGGACTGCACCAGATAGCCCAGCTTGCACAGCGTATAGCACAGGCGCGTCACGGTGGGCTTCGGCAGGCCGGTGCGGCTGGACAGATCCATGTTGGTCAGCGCGGCCTCGTCGGGTCGGAAACAGCGCAGCACATCCAGCCCGCGGGCCAGCGAGGTCACGAAATTCCGGTCCTCGGCGCTGCTGTCGCCTTGTGTATCCTCGATCGGCTTTCTCATTCCGCGTCCTCGTTTTGGCTGCTGTGGCAGCCTGTGATCGTTGCATCCGCCCCAGCAAATCCAGCCAATCCAGCCGGGTCGGGGAATTTTTCGCCGGTGCCGATCCTCGTGGCAGACAGCTTGCTGTCAGACAACCCCGTGTCAGACATCGTGGATCGCCTCGACGCCACCCCGTGCAAACCGGGGCACGAAAGTCCCCATCAGCGCCGCCCGCTCGGGGTTCGAGGCGTTGCCGTCCAGCGCCCGCTTGCGCACCCCCTGAAGGATCGCGCCCATCCGGAAGAAGCAGAACGCCAGATAGAAGTTGAAATCCGCGATCCCCTCGACCCCGGTGCGGCGGCAGTAATCGGCGATGAAATCGGCGTCCTCGGGCAGGCCGTTGGCGGCGCGGTCGACGCCGGCCAGCCCCCGCCCCTCGGGGCCTGTGGGCATGCGCCATTGCATCAGGACCGCCGCCAGATCGGCAAACGGATGCCCGGTGGTCGACAGTTCCCAGTCCAGCACGGCGACGCAGTCGGGTCCGGCGGGCGCGAACAGCAGGTTGTCGATGCGGAAATCGCCATGCACCAACGTGCGGCGCCCGTCATCCTCGGGCGCGTTGGCATCCAGCCAGTCCATCAGGGTTTCCATGTCCGCGATATCGTCGGTCTGCGTGGCGCGGTATTGCTTGGACCAGCGGTCGATCTGTCGGCGATAATAGTTGCCCTGAGGGCCATAGTCGTCCAGCCCGACAGCGCCCAGATCGACCGAGTGGATCGCCGCCAGCACCCGGTTGATCTGATCGTAGATCGCGCGGCGATCCGCAATGGCAAGATCGGGCAGACCGGGGTCGACGAAATCGCGCCCCTCCACATGGTCCATCACATAAAATTCCGAGCCAAGCACCGTCGGGTCGTCGCAATAGGCCAGCATTCGGGCCACGGGGACATCCGTGTCTGCCAGCGCCTTCTGCACCCGGAATTCCCGGTCGACGGCATGGGCGGATTTCAGCAACACGCCCGAGGGCTTGCGCCGCAGCACATAGGCCCGCGCGGGGGTCTGCAACAGGAATGTGGGGTTGGACTGGCCCAGCGCGAATTTGCGTGCCTGAACCGGGCCCGCGAAGCCGGGCACGTTCCCGGCCATCCAGACTTCGACGGCGGAGACGTCCAGTGTCGCGGCGCTTTGGGTCATCGCTGGCCCCTCTCAGCTATAGCTCAGCAGGTCTGGCGCGGTCTGCGCGTCGACGTGCGGCGTCTCGTTGAAACTGTGCAGGTAGAGCCCGTCGCGCCCGACGATCAGGCGCGACATCGCACAGTTCTTCATCTGCAATTGCAGGCGGATCATCTGCTCGGCCGGGGCGCCCAGAGCGCTGGCGACCAGCCGGCCCAGCGCCCCGCCAGAGCTGACGGCCAGAAGCGTGCCGCCGCCCTTATGCGCCAGCGCCGCGACCATCGCATCCCGCGCCGCCGCCACCCGGGTGCAAAAAGCGCCCCAAGTCTCGGGCGGGTCGGCGATCTCGTCGCGTTGCCAGGCCAGCACCGTGTCGCGCAGCACGCGGAAATGCGCCCGGCGGTCCGGGTCATCGGCGTCCTGCGCCACCGGGCGGGCGGCGGGGTCCTGACGGAAACGGGCGTCGAGCAAGCCTTTGAAGTCAAACTCGTTCAGCCCTTCGTGCACCTGTGCCGCCCCGGCGTCCAACGTCAGCCCCCCGGCCATCCCCTCAAGGGTTTCGCGGTGGCGGCGCTGTGCCCCGGTGAACAGCACGTCCGGGCGCAGCCCCACGCCTGCCAGCGCCCGCCCAAGCGCCACCGACTGACGGTGCCCGCGCGCGGACAACACGTCGTAATCGGCGGCCCCGAACGAGGCTTGGGCGTGGCGTATGACAACCAGTTCGGCCAAGTCAGCGCGGCGTGTTGGAGTATTTGCGCAGCTCGTTCCGGGCCACCTGCCGGCGGTGCACGGCGTCAGGGCCATCGGCAAAGCGTAGGGTGCGCAGCTTGGTCCACATGGCGGCCAACGGCTGGTCCTGACTGATCCCGCCCGCGCCGTGCAACTGGATGGACTGGTCAACCACCTCCAGCGCGGTCAGCGGGGCGACCACCTTGATCATGCTGATCCACGGGGCGGCGGCGCGGTTGCCTTGGGTGTCCATCATCCACGCGGCCTTGAGGCACAGCAGGCGGGCCTGCTCGATCTCCATCCGGGCGTTGGCGATGATGTCGTAGTTGGCGCCCAGCTCGACCAGCGGGCGGCCGAAGGCTTCGCGCTGCGTGCCCCGACGGCAGAGCAGTTCCAGCGCCCGTTCGGCCAGACCGATGGCCCGCATGCAATGGTGGATGCGGCCGGGCCCAAGCCGGCCCTGCGCCACCTCGAAGCCGCGCCCTTCGCCAAGGATCAGATCCTCGGCCTTGACGCGGACATTCGTGAAACGGATGTGCATGTGGCCGTGGGGGGCGTCGTCGTGGTTGAAGACGTTCATCGGGCGCAGCACCTCGACCCCTTCGGTGTCGGCGGGCATGAAGAACATCGAATGACGCGAATGCTTGTGGGCGTCGGGGCTGGTGCAGGCCATGACGATGTAAAGCTCGCACCGCGGATCGCCCGCCCCCGAGGCCCACCATTTCTCACCGTTCAAGACCCAGTCATCGCCATCCCGCTCCGCCCGCAGCGACAGGTTGGTGGCGTCCGACGAGGCGACGTCCGGCTCGGTCATCAGATAGGCCGAGCGGATCTCGCCCCGCAGCATCCGGCCCAGCCAGCGTTCGCGGTGGGCGTCGGTGCCGTAGCGCTCCAGCACCTCCATGTTGCCGGTGTCGGGGGCGTTGCAGTTGAAGACCTCGGCGGCGATGCCGACCTTGCCGATCTCTTCTGCCAGATAGGCGTATTCGACGGTGCTCAGCCCCAGCCCGCGGTCGCTGTCGGTCAGCCAGAAGTTCCACAGGCCGCGTTCGCGCGCCTTGGCCTTCAGCCCTTCCATGATCTCGGTCTGCCGGTCGGTGATCGCAAAGCGGTCGCCCGAGGGGTGGCGGCCGATCTCGGCGTGGTATTCGATATCCAGCGGGGCGATTTCGTTTTCGACCATGTCGCGCACCTGCTCGACCAGCGGCCGAACCCTGTCGGTCATTCCCAGATTCATCAGTCTCTCCCTTCGGTGGCGCGTGCGACCATGCGGGCCAGCGCCTGTTTGTATTCCGTCTCGATCCGCGCCACGACCTGTGCTGCCGGCCCCACGTCGCGCACCGCACCGATGCCCTGCCCCGCGCCCCAGATCTGTTTCCATGCCTTGGGCTTGGACGAGCCGTCGCGGAAGCTCATGGCATCCGCGTCGGCTTCGGGCAGTGCTGCGGGGTCCAGCCCCGCGCGGCGAATGGAAGGGGCCAGATAGTTGCCCGAGACCCCGGTGAAGAGGCTCGAGGTCACGATATCCTCGGCCCCGCCCTCGACCAGCATCTGCTTGTAGTCGGGATCGGCATTCGCCTCGTCCGTCGCGATGAAGGGCGAGCCGATGTAGCCCAGATCGGCGCCCAGCACCTGTGCGGCCAGCAGCGCCTCGCCGGTGGAAATGGCGCCCGACAGCAGCAGCGGCCCGTCGAACCAGTCGCGGATCTCGCGCACCAGCGCGAAGGGCGATTGCGGCCCCGCGTGCCCGCCCGCCCCTGCGGCGACGGCGATCAGCCCGTCGGCGCCCTTGTCGATGGCCTTGCGGGCGAAGCGGTTGTTGATGACGTCATGCAGCGCGATGCCGCCGCAGGAATGGGCGGCCTCGTTCACCTCGACCCGCGCGCCCAGCGAGGTGATCCAGATCGGCACCTTCCAGCGGGCGCAGATCTCAAGATCCCGCTCCAGCCGGGTGTTGGAGCGGTGGACGATCTGATTGACCGCGAAGGGCGCGGCGGGCCGGTCGGGGTTGGCCTGATTGTGGCGGTCCAGCTCTTCGGTGATGCGTTTGAGCCAAGCCTCCAGCAAGACAGGCTCGCCCTGCGCCTCGCGGGCGTTGAGGGCCGGGAACGAGCCCACGACCCCGGCCTTGCACTGAGCGATGACCAGATCCGGGTTCGAGATGATGAACAGCGGCGAGGCCACGGCGGGGATGCGCAGCCCCTGAAGGATCGGCGGCAAGCCCATCACAGCACCTCGAACAGGCCGGCAGCCCCCATGCCGCCACCCACGCACATGGTGCAGACCACATGGCGCGCGCCCCGGCGGCGGCCTTCGATCAGCGCGTGGCCGACCATGCGGGCGCCCGACATGCCATAGGGATGGCCGATCGAGATCGCGCCGCCGTTGACGTTCAGCAGATCGTCGGGAATGCCCAGCCGGTCGCGGCAGTAGACGACCTGTACGGCGAACGCCTCGTTCAACTCCCACAGGCCGATATCGTCCACGCCAAGGCCGTGCCGTTCCAGCAGGCGGGGCACGGCGAAGACGGGGCCGATCCCCATCTCGTCGGGTGCGCAGCCTGCGGCGGTCATGCCCACATAGCGGCCCAAGGGTGACAGGCCGCGCCGCTCGGCCTCGGACGCCTCCATCACCACGCAGGCCGAGGCGCCGTCGGACAGTTGGCTGGCGTTGCCTGCGGTGATGAACCGACCCTGCGCGATCTGCTGGCCGTCCTTTTGCACGGGCTTTAACGCGGCCAGCCCGTCCAGAGTGGTCTCGGGGCGATTGCCCTCATCCGATGACAGGGTGACGGTGCGGCGGCTGATCTGGCCGGTGTCGCGGTCCTTGACCAGCATGTCGCTGGGCATGGGGGCCAGTTCGGCGTCGAACAGACCGGCCTCTTGCGCGGCGGCGGTGCGTTGCTGCGAGCGCAGGGCGTATGCGTCCTGTGCCTCGCGGCTGATGCCATAGCGGTCGGCGACCACCTCGGCTGTTTCCAGCATCGACATGTAGATGGCGGGGTGATGATCGACCAGCCACGGGTCGCGGGCGCGGTGGGTGTTGCGGTGTTCGTTCTGCACAAGGCTGACCGACTCGACCCCGCCTGCCACGGCGATCTCCATGCCGTCGTGGATGACCTGCTTGGCGGCGGTGGCGATCGCCATCATGCCGCTGGCGCATTGCCGGTCCAGCGACATACCCGCCACGCCAACGGGCAGCCCCGCCCGCAGCGCCGACTGCCGCGCGATGTTCTGCCCCGAGGCCCCTTGCTGCAGGGCCGCGCCCAGCACGACATCCTCGACCTCGGCGGGGGCGATGCCGGCGCGGGCCACGGCCTCGGCTATGGCGTGGCCGGCAAGGGCTTGCGGCTGGGTGTCGTTGAACGCGCCGCGATAGGCCCGCCCGATGGGGGTGCGCGCGGTGGATACGATGACGGCGTCTCTCATGCAGGGTCTCCGGCGGGTTGGGTCGGGGTTCGGCGGCGGGTGGTGGGCTGGCGGCTTACGCCTTGGCGGAGGCCAGATAGCGCCGGTTCAGCCACTCGGCGATCAGTGCGGGCCGGTCTTCGCCTTCGATCTCGACCGTCACGTCCCAGATGACGGTGACTTCGCCGGGGCGGCGTTCTTCCAGCGATTTCAGGGTGAAGCGGGCGCGGATGCGGGCACCGGCGCGGACGGGGGTCAAAAAGCGCAGCTTGTCGAAGCCGTAATTCACGCTCATCCGCAGACCGGCAAGCTGGGGTTGGGCCTGCGACGCCAGCGCCGACAGGACCGAGACCGTCAGGAACCCGTGGGCGATGGTGCCGCCAAACGGCGCCTCGGCCCGTGCGCGGGCCGGGTCCACATGGATGAACTGATGATCGCCCGAGACCTCGGCAAACGCATCAATGCGGGCCTGATCGATCAACAGCCAGTCCGAGACACCCAGCTCTTGCCCGACCTTCGAGGCCATCTCTGCAAGCGTCATTTCCGCCATCAATGGCCCCTCCCCGCGCATGGCGAGCCCCGTTTCCGCGTTCGGGGCCGCGCCGATTGTCTTGTCAGTTGTTTTGCAGTGCAGAATAGAGTTTCACCACAGTCATGACAACCCGGCTTCCGCCCGCAGTGTCCCCTTCTCCCGCACAGGATTACCTTTGCGCTGTGTCCGGCAGCGTATAATCCGCGAACGTCTGGCGCAGTGTCAGCTTCGAGACCTTGCCCGTGGCCGTCAGCGGCAATTCCTTCACGAAGACCACGTCGTCGGGCATCTGCCAGCGGGCAAAGGTGCCATCCAGCCGGTCCAGAAGCTCTTGCTTGTCGGGGGCCGAGGCGTCGGCGGGCACCACCACCAGCAGCGGACGTTCGTCCCATTTGGGATGGGGCACGGCGATCACGGCGCAATTGGCGACGCCCGGATGGGACATGATCGCATTCTCAAGATCCAGCGACGAGATCCATTCGCCGCCCGACTTGATCATGTCCTTCGAGCGGTCGGTGATGGTCACGAACCCGTCGGCGTCGATGCGGGCCACGTCGCCGGTGCCGAACCAGCCCTCGGCGTCGAAGGCGCTGATGCTGGCGGCCTCATTTTCGAAATATCCGCTGACGACCGAATTGCCGCGCACGTAAAGTTCGCCCGTCGCGGTGCCGTCGTGGGGCTGGCGATTGCCGTCTTCGTCCAGCAGCTTCATCTCGACCCCGAAGATGCGGCGGCCCTGCCCGGACTTGGCCTCGATCCGGGCGTCGCGCGGCTGCTGATCCAGATGCTCGGGCAGGTTGCCTTGGGTGCCGACGGGGCTCATCTCGGTCATGCCCCAGGCGTGGCAGACGTTGACGCCCTGATCCTCGAACGCTTCGATCATGCGGCGCGGGGCAGCCGAGCCGCCGATAACGACGTCCTTGAAGCCCTCGGGCAATCGCCCCTCGTCCTTGATCTGGGCCAGCAGGCCCATCCAGACGGTGGGCACGCCCCACGCGGAATAGACCTTTTCGCGGTCCATCAGGTCGAACAGGCTCTTGCCGTCCAGCGCCGGGCCCGGAAAGACCAGCGACGCCCCCGTCAGCAGCGCCGTATAGGGCAGCCCCCATGCGTTGACGTGAAACAGCGGCACCACCGGCAGGATTCGTCGCCCCGGTCGCAGCACATCGGGCAGCGACAGTGACAGCGTCAGCGCGTGCAGCACAGTCGAGCGGTGGGAATAAAGCACCCCCTTGGGGTTGCCCGTGGTGCCCGAGGTATAGCACAGCCCGGCCGCCGTCTCTTCGGGGAAATCGGGCCAGTCGATGCTGTCGGGCTGACCGGTCAGCAGATCCTCGTAGCACAGGGGCGGATCGCCCACCTCGGTCTTGTCCTCGTGGTGCGAGACAAGGGACGTGTCCCCCGCATCGCCGGGCGTGGCGCCGGGTGTGGCGCCGGGCGTGGCGCCGGGGGTGGTATCGGGCATATGTTCGCGGTCGGTCATCACGCAGATGCGCAGATCGTCGGGCAGATCGGGGCCCAGCTTGGCGATCAGCGGAACGAACGTCAGGTCGATGAACAGCAGCGTGTCGCCCGCGTGGTTCAGGATATATAGCATCTGTTCGGGCGACAGACGGGGGTTGATCGTATGGCAGACCGCCCCGATCCCCGAGATGGCGTAGTACAGTTCCAGATGCCGGTAGCCGTTCCAGGCCAGCGTCGCGACCCGGTCGCCGGGCATCACACCCTGTTCGCGCAGCCCGTGGGCCAGTTGCGCCGTGCGGCGGGCAAGCTCGGCATAGCTTTGACGGTGGATGTCACCCTCGCAGCGCACCGACACCACCTCGGCCCGGCCATGGTTCTGGGCGGCAAAGGTCAGGATATCCGCGATCTTCAGCGGGCGGTTCATCATCAATCCGTCCATCGGCATTCTCTCCTATCTCTCGGACCCCGACCGGTTCTGCCTTGCGAAACCCGGTTTCAAAGTGAAATAAACCAAAGACGCGTTCAGCAGGGAAGCCCAGAATATGGAATATAGTCGGATTGTGCTGGCCAGCAGGCCCGAGGGCCAAGTCAGCGAAAATAATTTCCGTTTGGAGCAGGCCAGCCTGCCTGCCCTTGCCGAAGGCGAGGTGCTGGCGCGCGTGCTTTATCTGTCGCTGGACCCCTACATGCGGGGCCGGATGGACGCGGGCAAATCCTATGCCGCCGCGGTCGAGATCGACGACACCATGGAAGGTCGCGCCGTGGCCGAGGTCGTCGAGTCGCGCGACCCGAACCACGCCCCCGGCGATCTGGTGCTGGGCAGCTTTGGCTGGGCCAGCCACGGGGTCCAGCCGGGACGCGCCCTGATGAAGGTCGACCCCGACGTGGCGCCCCCCTCGACCGCGCTGGGGGTGCTGGGGATGCCGGGCTTTACCGGCTGGCTTGGCCTGTCCGCCTTCGGGCGCCCGCAACAGGGCGAGACGCTTGTGGTCGGTGCAGCCACCGGGGCCGTAGGCTCGATGGTCGGGCAGATCGCGCGGGCGCGTGGGCTGCGAACGGTGGGCGTGGCCGGCGGGCCCGGCAAATGCGAATTCGCCGTTCAAGAATTGGGCTTCGACGCCTGTCTGGATCACCGCGCCGCCCCCGATGCCGGGGCCTTGCGCAAGCAGTTGGCGCAGGCCTGTCCCGACGGCGTCGATATCTATTTCGAGAATGTCGGCGACAAGACGGTCGAGGCGGTTCTGCCCCTGATGAACGTCGGCGGGCGCATCCCGATCTGCGGCATGATCGGCTGGTACGATCTGGGCGGGCTGGGTGCCCAAGGGGCCGAGGGCCGCAACCTGATGCCGATGGCGTGGCGGACCATTCTGGTCAACCGTCTGACGGTCCGGGGGTTCATCATCACCGACCACTACGACCGGTTCCCCGAGTTTCTGGCCGAGGTTGCGCCCATGGTCCGCGACGGGCGCGTCACCTACCGCGAGGATGTGGCCCAAGGGCTGAAGGCCGCGCCGCAGGCCTTCATGAACCTGCTTTCGGGCAAGAACTTCGGCAAGCAAATCGTGAAGGTGGGCTGATGAACCTCTTTGATCTTGGCGGCAAGACCGCGCTTGTCACCGGCGCGACCAAGGGCATCGGACGCGCGATCGCCACCCAGCTTGGCGCTGCTGGCGCCAACGTCGCGGTCTCCAGCCGGACCGAGGCGGATTGCATTGCCGTCGCTGCCAAGATCACCTCGGCCGGGCCGGGGCGCGCCGTGGGCATCGCCGCCAACATCTCGGACGACGCGGCCATCGACCAGCTTGTCGCCCGCACCCGGGACGAGCTGGGCGAAATCGACATCCTGATCTGCAACGCCGCCGTGAACCCCTATTTCGGCCCGTTTCTGGACGTGCCCGACGACGCTTTCGACAAGACGATCCGCGTCAACATCCGCTCGAACATGCGGCTGGCGCGGCTGGTGGTGCCCCATATGCAGGATCAGCGCGACGGGGCCATCGTGGTGATCTCGTCCATCGCGGCGTTCAAGGGGTCGGACAATCTGGGGATGTATGCGCTGACCAAGGCCGCCGATACGCAACTGGTGCGCAATCTGGCGGTGGCCTACGGGGCCGACAACATCCGCGTCAACGGCATCGCGCCCGCGCTGGTCAAGACCGACTTCGCCCGCGCCCTGTGGGAAGACCCCGCCCGCGCCGAAAAGGTCGCGCAAAGCTACGCGCTGAAACGACTGGGCGAGCCTGACGACATCGCTGGCGCCGCCGTATTCCTGTCGTCGCCCGCGGGGCGCTGGATGACCGGCCAGACCCTGATCATCGACGGCGGCTGGTCAGTCTGCGACTAGCTGGGTGATCTGCGACGAGGCGCGGCTGCCTGCGGGCTGGACGGATGCAGCCTAGCCCCCACAAGGCCTGAAAAGGGGAACCGATCACAGCCTTTGATCTGATTTTTCCTGTGACATCATCCGGGCCAGATCCGCATCCCCGATGGCATCGGCGGCATAGGTGAACGTACCCGAGGAACGGACCTCTTGCGCGGCTCGCAAAAGCGCCCCGAATGCGGCCCGCGCGAAAGAGCCGCCGACGCTGATCCGGCGCACCCCGGCGTCTGACAGCTGGGCCACCGTATGGCGCGGCCCCGACAGCCCCATGACCACATTGACCGGCTTGTCCACGGCACTGCAGACGGTTTTGATCGCGTCCAGATCCGGCAGGCCCGGCGCGTAAAGCACATCGGCCCCCGCCTCGGAGAACGCTTGCAGTCGCCGGATTGTATCTTTCAGATCGTCCTTGCCCCACAGGTGGTTCTCGGCCCTGGCGGTCAGCAGAAAGGGCTTGCCGCGCGCGGCTTCTGCCGCGGCGGCAACCCGGTCCACGGCCCTGGAATGCTCGTAGATCGGCGCGCCGGCGTCGCCGGTCGCATCTTCGATCGATCCGCCAACCAGCCCGTGGGTGCAGGCCATACGGATCGTCGTGGCGCAATCCTCGGGCGTGGGCCCGAAACCGTCCTCAAGATCCGCCGAAACCGGAAGCACCGTCGCGTCAACGATCTCGGCGGCGTTGGAAAGGACCTCGCCCCGACCAAGAGCCGCGTTGGAATCCCGTTTCCCCTTGGAAAAGGCATAGCCTGCGCTGGTGGTGGCAAGCGCCTCGAACCCCAGACTTGCCAGCAGCCGGGCAGAGCCCGCGTCCCACGGGTTGGGCATCACAAACGCCTGCTCCCTATGGTGTAACGCCTCGAAACTCAGAAATTTCGCATTCTGATCCAATTGATCCCCCCCCGCCGATCCGACGGGACCCATATACCCGACGGCAGCCGATGCGTCACAGGTTTTCCGGGTGCGCCGGCGCCGGGTCGCGCGACCTGCGCCGCCCTTTTCCCATCCCTGCCCCGCCCTTTTACCGCCCCTGAACCACCTATCGGCATGCGGTTGCATTCACCCCAAGGCGGCTGTAGCGTGGCCGCGCATTACCGTTGGGGTGCTCTGATCCGTCAGGGCTGAGAGGCACAAGCCGACCCATTGAACCTGATCCGGGCAGTACCGGCGTAGGGAACGGATGACCGGCGCCAAGCCCCGCACGGCCACCCCTCCCAAACCGCGGCCCACGTGCGTAAGAGGGCCTTATGGTCGCCACCGCTTTGACAATCGCAGGCTCTGACAGTGGCGGCGGCGCCGGGATTCAGGCCGATCTGAAGACCTTCTCGGCGCTTGGCGTCTTCGGCACCAGCGTGCTGACCGCCGTGACCGCCCAGAACACTCAGGCCGTTACCGCCGTTCATCCAATCCCCGAAGATATCGTCGCGGCCCAGATCAAGGCCGTCCTGTCGGATATCCGCGTCGATGCGGTCAAGATCGGCATGCTGGGCACCGGCAGCCTTGTGCGCTGCGTGGCGGATGCGCTGGCGGATTACGCCGGCCCGCTGGTGCTGGACCCGGTAATGATCGCCAAATCCGGCGACGCCCTGCTGGCCGACGAGGCCATCGCCAGCCTGCGCCAGTCGCTGCTGCCCCGCGCCGATCTGCTGACGCCGAACCTGCCCGAAGCCGCCCGCCTGCTGGACTGCCCCGAGGCCCCCGGCCTTGACGAGATGGAGCGTCAGGGCCGCGCGCTGCTGGATCTGGGCGCGCGCGCTGTCATGATGAAAGGCGGCCATGGCAAGGGCGAGGTCTGCGTCGATCTGCTGATCGCCCCCGACCGCCCCACCCTGCAACTGGCGGCCACGCGGATCCAGACCGGCAACACCCATGGCACCGGGTGCACCCTGTCCTCGGCCATCGCGGCGGAGCTGGCCAAAGGCTCGGCGCTGACCGAGGCCGTGGCCGCCGCCCATGCCTATCTGCAGGGCGCCATCGGGGCGGCGGACCAGTTGCAGATCGGTCAGGGCCACGGCCCCACCCACCATTTCCACGCCATCTGGCCGCGATGAACGCCATCTCGATCATAGGCGGCGGGGTCGCGGGCCTTTGCGTGGCGACCGAGCTGATGCGGCGGGGCCAAACGGTGCAACTGCACGAACCTGCGGGCGGCCCCGGCCCCCATGGCTGCTCGTGGTGGGCGGGCGGCATGCTTGCGCCCCAGTGCGAGGCCGAAAGCGCCGAAGAGCCTGTGCTGCGTCTTGGCAAACGCGCCGCCGACTGGTGGGCGCAATCGGTGGAGGTGACGCGCAACGGCACCCTTGTGGTGGCCCCGCCCCGCGACCAAGCCGATCTGCGCCGCTTTGCCCGCCGGACCGAGGGGCACCAGCCCGTCGACGCCCAAGCCATCGCCGCGCTGGAACCCGATCTGCAGGGCTTTCGCGCAGGCCTGTTCTTTGCCGACGAAGCCCACCTTGATCCGCGCCTTGCCCTGTCCGCCCTGTGGTCGGCGCTGGACGAAAGCCCCCTTGTCACCCTGTCGCCGGACCGGGTCGCGATGCCGCCCAAAGACGACCGCCTGTGGATCGACTGCCGGGGCCTTGGCGCCCGCGACGCCCTGCCCGACCTGCGCGGCGTGCGTGGCGAGATGCTGATCCTGCGCTGCCCCGAGGTCTCGCTGTCGCGCCCGGTGCGTCTGCTGCACCCGCGCATCCCGATCTATATCGTGCCGCGCGGCGACGGCGTCTACATGCTGGGCGCGACCATGATCGAGTCCGAGGATCGCCGTCGCGTCACCGCCCGCTCGATGCTGGAACTGCTCAGCGCGGCCTACGCCCTCAGCCCCGCGTTTGGCGAGGCCGAGGTGCTTGAGGTGGGTGTCGATCTGCGCCCCTCGTTTCCCGACAACCTGCCCCGCATCCGACGGCGCGGGCAGGTGATCCACGCCAACGGCCTTTACCGGCACGGCTATCTTCTGGCGCCCGAACTGGCGCGTCAGGTGGCCGATCTGATCGAAACCGACACCAAACCGGAGTTCATGGATGAAGATCACGCTGAACGGTGAGATGCACACCCCGACCGCGCCCGCCGACGCCCCGCTGACGCTGGAAAGGCTGCTGACCGACTGCGGCTTTACCGGCACGTTGGCCACCGCGCTGAACGAGGCCTTCGTGCCCGCGGACGCCCGCGCCGAGACCCCGGTGCAGGACGGCGACCGGGTCGAGGTTCTGGCCCCGATGCAAGGGGGCTGAGATGCGCGAGTTCTACGGCACGACGCTGGCCAACGGGCTGATGCTGGGCACGGCGCAATACCCCTCACCGGCGATCCTGGAACAGGCGTTCCGCGGGTCCGGGGCCGCCGTCGCCACGGTGTCGCTGCGGCGCGAGGGGGCCGGCGGCTCGGGTCAGGCGTTCTGGTCGATGATCCGTGATCTGGGCGTGCATGTGCTGCCCAACACCGCCGGCTGCCATTCCGCCCGCGAGGCCGTCACCACGGCCCGCATGGCGCGAGAGGTCTTCGGCACCAACTGGATCAAGCTTGAGGTGATCGGCGACGCCGACACGCTACAACCGGATGTCTTCGCGCTGGTCGAGGCCGCCGCCGAACTGTCGCGCGACGGCTTTCAGGTCTTCCCCTATTGCACCGAGGATCTGATCGTCGCCGAACGCCTGCTGGAGGCGGGCTGCGAGGTCTTGATGCCTTGGGGCGCACCCATCGGCTCGGGCCTTGGTCTGAACAACGAATACGGGCTGCGCAGCCTGCGGGCGCGGTTTCCCGACGTGCCGATGGTGGTCGATGCGGGCATCGGCCTGCCCAGCCACGCCGCCCGCGCGATGGAACTGGGCTTCGACGCCGTGCTGCTGAACACCGCCGTCGCCAAGGCGGGCGATCCGGTGGCGATGGCCCGCGCGATGGCGGGCGCGGTCGCGGCGGGCGCATTGGCCCACGCCGCCGACCCGATGGAGCCGCGCGACATGGCCGCCCCCTCGACACCCGTGCTTGGAAAGGCGTTTCTGGAATGACCCTCGATCCCTTCTACCCGATTTTCGACAATGCCGACTGGCTGGAACGGATGCTGCCGCTGGGTGTGCGCCTTGTCCAACTGCGCAACAAGGATCTGGAGGGCGCGGCGCTGAGCGAGGAAGTCGTCCGCGCCCAAGCCCTGTGCCGCAGCCACGGCGCCACGCTGGTCGTCAACGACCACTGGCAGGCGGCGATCGACGCGGGCTGTGACTGGCTGCATCTGGGGCAAGAGGATCTGGACGACGCCGACCTGCCCGCCATCCGCCGCGCCGGGCTGAAGTTGGGCATCAGCACCCACGACCGGGCCGAGCTGGACCGCGCCCTGTCGCTGGACGCGGATTACATAGCGCTGGGGCCGGTTTACCCGACGATCCTCAAGCAGATGAAATGGGATGCGCAGGGGCCAGAGCGTGTCACCAAGTGGAAGTCTCTGGTGGGCGCGCGCCCGCTTGTGGCCATTGGTGGCATGACGATCGAACGCGCCGCCATCGTGCGGACGGCGGGCGCCGACGTGGTCTCGGTCGTGACCGACATCACCCTGAACGCCGACCCCGAGGGGCGGCTGCGCGACTGGATCGCGGCCACAAGATGAGCCGGTATCTGCGCCAGATCACCCTGCCCGAGGTGGGCGATGCCGGGCAGGCCCGCCTGACCGCCGCCCATGCGCTGGTGGTGGGTGCGGGCGGGCTGGCCGCCCCGGTGCTGCAATATCTGGCGGGCGCCGGGCTGGGCCGGCTGACCATCGTCGATCCCGACCGGGTCGAGCTGTCGAACCTGCACCGCCAGACCCTGTTCACCGAGGCCGATCAGGGCCGCCCCAAGGCCGAAGCGGCGGCGGCTTTCTGCACCGCGCTCAACTCGGACGTGCAGGCACGCGCCGTGACCGCCCAGCTTGACCCGGCCAATACGCCCGCGCTGATCGGGGGCGTCGATCTGGTGCTGGACTGCACCGATAGCCTTGCCGCCAAATACATCCTGTCGGATGCCTGCATGAAGGCGGGTCTGCCGATGTTCAGCGCCTCGGTCCTTGGTCTGGGCGGCTATGCGGCGGGGTTCGGCGGCGGGGCGCCATCCTATCGCGCCCTTTTCCCCGAGATGCCCGAGACCGCGCAGACCTGCGCCAGCGCGGGCGTTCTGGGCCCCGTGGTCGGCATGATCGGCAGCCTGCAGGCGCAGATGGTGCTGGGCTGGCTGCTGGGGCTGACGCCCTCGCCGCTGGGTCAGTTCCTGCGCTATGACGGCGCCGCGATGCGGTTTTCGTCCTTCCGCTTCGACGGCGCGCCCGAGCCAAAGCAAGGCCCCCGCTTCATAGCCACCGCCGAGATCACACCCGAGGATCAGGTGATCGACCTGCGCCCCGCGTCCGAGGCCCCCGTGCCCGCGGCCCCCCACGCCACCCGGCGCGACGCGGGCGACACCGCCCCCCTGCAAGCCGACCCTGCCCGACGGCTGGTGCTGGCTTGCCGATCCGGCCTGCGGGCCGCCCGCGCGGCGCGACATTTGCCCGCCGGTTGGCCCGGCAATGTCGTGCTGGTCGCAGCCGGCGACCCAGCCGATTCCACAGATTAAGTAACTCACACAACAAACTGGAAGCTATGATGAAAAAACTCCTCGCCACCGCCTTCTGCCTGATGGCCGCCCCGGCCTTTGCCCAAGACAAGATGACCGTCCTGCTGGACTGGTTCGTCAATCCCGACCACGGGCCGATCATCGTGGCACAGGAAAACGGCTACTTCGCCGATCAGGGGCTCGAGGTCGAGATCGTCGCCCCCGCCGACCCCTCTGCGCCGCCCAAGCTGGTGGCCGCCGGTCAGGGCGATCTGGCGATCAGCTACCAGCCGCAGTTGCATCTTCAGGTGCAAGAGGGTCTGCCGCTGAAACGGGTCGGCACTCTGGTCGCCACCCCGCTGAATTGCCTGCTGGTGCTTGAGGACGGGCCGATCAAATCGCTGGCCGACCTGAAGGGCAAGAAGATCGGCTTTTCGGTCGCCGGTGTCGAAGAGGCCGTCTTGCAGGCCATGCTTGGCAGACACGACGTCAGCCTTGACGATGTCGAGATGATCAACGTCAACTTCTCGCTCTCGCCCGCGCTGATGTCGGGTCAGGTGGATGCCGTCATCGGCGCCTTCCGCAACTTCGAGTTGAACCAGATGGATATCGAGGGCACCGCTGGCCGCTGCTTCTATATCGAGGAAGAGGGCGTGCCGTCCTATGACGAGCTGATCTATGTCGCCAACCCCGACCGGATGGACACCGACAAGGTGCGCCGCTTTCTTGCCGCCACCGAAAAGGCCACCCAGTTCATCGTCAACAACCCCGAGGAAAGCTGGAAGGTCTTCTCGTCGACTTCGACCGAGCTGCAGGACGAACTGAACGAACGCGCGTGGGCCGACACCCTGCCCCGTTTCGCCCTGCGCCCCGCCGCCTTCGACGCGGGCCGCTATGCCCGGTTCGAGACGTTTCTGGTCGATGCCGGTCTGCTTGAGAAAACGCGCCCCGTTTCCGATCTGGCCATCGACGTGACCGCAGAGGGCACCGCAGAAGGCACCGCCGATGCGGACGGCGAAGCGGCCCAATGACCACGGGCCCCGACTATGGGCGCGCCTTTGCGGATTGGCGCGCCGCCTGCCCCGCCGACTGGCGCGCCTATAGTCGGCACGCCTTTGTCGAAGGTCTGCGCGACGGTTCCCTCCCGCGCGCGGCCTTTCTGCATTACCTGCGTCAGGATTACGTGTTCCTGCACCATTTCGCCCGCGCCTGGGCGCTGGGGATCGTGAAGTCCGGCGATGTGCAGGAAATGCAGGCCTGTGCCGCGACCGTCAACGCCTTGGTAGAAGACGAAATCCGCCTGCATGTCTCGGTCTGCGAGCAGGCCGGGATTTCGCTGGCGGATCTGGAAGCCACCGCCGAGGCCCCCGCCAACATGGCCTACACCCGCTATGTGCTGGAGGCTGGCTACAGCGGCGATTTTCTGGACCTGATGGCGGCGCTGGCGCCTTGTGTGCTGGGCTATGGCGAGATCGGCGCACGGCTGAAGGCTGAACAGGGGGCGCCGGAGTATGCCGAGTGGATCGACACCTACGCCAGCCCCGACTACCAGCAGCTTTGCCACGACGTGGGCGCCCTGATCGACCGGGCGGTCCGCAACCGTCTGGGCGAAGATGCCGCCACCACGCCCCGCTGGGATGCCCTGCGCACGCGTTTCGCCGAAGCCACCCGGCTAGAGGTGGCGTTCTGGGGCATGGGCCTTTGCCCGCCCGAACCGGCCCACTCCGCCCCCACGGACGGCGCGTCGCGGTGAGCGGGGCGCCCGGCATCACGTTCAGCGGCGCGGCCTCGGTTGGGGGGGCCAAGCTTTTCGCGCCTCTGACCCTGCGGATCGAGGCCGACGCCTGGACCTGCCTGCTGGGCCCCTCGGGCGTGGGCAAGACCACGATCCTGCGGCTGATCGCCGGGCTCGAGACCGGGGCCGAGTTCACAGGCTCTGTCACCGCCGACGACGGGCAACCGCTGTCGGGGCGCGTCGCGCTGATGGCCCAGTCGGACCTGCTGTTGCCTTGGGCCTCGGCGCTGAAGAACGTGACCCTTGGCGCACGGTTGCGCGGCCAGCCTGCCGACACCGACCGCGCGATGGAGATGCTAGAGCGTGTCGGCCTTGCCGGTCTGCACGACCGCCGCCCCGCCCGCCTGTCGGGCGGTCAGCGTCAACGCGTGGCCCTTGCCCGCACCCTTCTGGAGGACCGCGCCGTGGTCCTGCTGGACGAACCGTTCTCGGCGCTGGACGCCCGCACCCGGTCCGAGATGCAGGACCTTGCCGCCGAACTTCTGACCGGGCGCACCGTGCTGCTGGTGACCCACGACCCGTCCGAGGCCGCCCGGCTGGGTCGCGCCATCCACGTGATGGGCCCCGAGGGGCTGGAAACGGTGCCAAGCCTGCCGCCCCCCCTCCCGCGCCCCGTTGATGACCCCGAGCTACTGATGCTTCAGGGACGGCTGCTGGCCCGGCTGCGGCAGGGCCACCAAGTATCCCCTGAAGCCGCCGACCCCGGTTCCGACCCCCGTGTCGCCCCCGGTGCCGACCCCGGCTCTGCGCCATGAGCCGCCTAGCCCGCATCCTTGCCGTTGTCCTGACGCTGCTGGCCCTTTGGCAGGGGATCGTCTGGCTGACGGGCCTGCCCCGGTTCATCCTGCCGCCGCCGCTGAAGGTGGCGCAGACTTTCTGGGCCAGCCGCGCCCTGATCGCGGAACACGCCCTTGTCACCCTGACCGAGATCGCGATCGGCTTTGCCATCGGCGCGTCACTGGGGGCCGTCAGCGCCATCTGGCTGGCGTTTTCGGCCGCCGCGCGGCTGCTGCTGGGGCCGGTGCTGGTCTTCAGTCAGGCGTTGCCGGTCTTTGCGCTGGCCCCGATCCTGACGCTGTGGCTGGGCTATGGGCTGGGCTCGAAGGTCGCGATGGCGGTGCTGATCATCTATTTCCCGGTGACGACCTCGTTTCTGGACGGGCTGATGCGGACGCCGCCGGGCTATCTGGATCTGGCGCGGACGATGGGCGCGTCGCGGCTGCGGGTGATGATGCACCTGCGCATCCCGGCGGCGCTGCCGTCGCTGGCCTCGGGTCTGAAGCTGGCGGCGGTCTACGCGCCCATCGGGGCGGTGATCGGCGAATGGGTCGGCTCCAGTCAGGGGCTGGGCTATCTGATGCTGCTGGCGAACGGTCGGGCCAAGACGGACCTGATGTTCGCCGCCATGCTGACGCTGGGCGTCATGTCGGTACTGATCTATCTGGCCGCCGACGCGCTGGCGCGGCGGGTCGGGCGGGCCTGACCGCGGGCCAGAACTCGGGCCTGAGACTACCCCCTCCCGCAGCTTCCCGCGACATTTGTGCCACGACGTAACGTCCGCCTCATTCCCGACACAATCCCGCCCCGCACCAGCTTCAATCCCGTGCCCAAATGCAACATGCGCCGCCAAGAAGCGCAGCGGAGGAACAATTAGCAAAGGCCCCCTGTTGGGTCTTCAAAGGAGCAGAAACATGACCTCCAGAATTCCCGCCGGCCACGCCGGAAAAGACCACACCCCCCGCGAGGCCGAGGCCCGCAGCTACCGTCCCAGCCCCAACCCCAAGGTGCCGGGCACCAAGGCCAAGCCCACGTTCACCTTCACGGACTGGGCCAGCATCTAGACCGCTTGGCGTGTCTGCAAAAGCGCAGGCCGCCGGACAGACCCCGACGCTTGTCCGCTTGCGCGGGCTTGCCATGCGCGCAGCTTGCCCGCTGGATCATCCCGCAGGGTGAGATAACGCCCGGTGAGATCATGCTTGGCGAGATCAACCAGCCGTCATTGCGCGGCCCCCGCTGAATGCCGCCCCCTTAGGACGCTGCCCGTCGCGTCTTATCGTGACCCGCCGCACCCATGCGCCCCGGCGTTCCGTGCCGTCCCGCCCCCTCCTGCCGGAACCCGGCTTGGCCGGGTCGCGTTGGCTCGTTGAACACGTAGCCGGAGCACACCGCATGGATCTTATCCGAATTCTCATCGCCATTCTTCTGCCGCCGCTTGGCGTCTTTCTTCAGGAAGGACTGGGCAAGCATTTCTGGCTGAACATTCTTCTTACTCTGCTTGGTTATATTCCGGGGATCGTCCATGCCGTATACATCATCGCCCGCAAGTGACCCGCGCGAGGCGGGCGCCACCTTGTATGACCCGATGACCTCCAGCCCGCATCACGCCAAGCTGGAGCGTCTGGAAAAGCTGGCCAGCACGATGGACAGCCTGCTGCGGATTCCGGGCACCGGCATCCGGCTGGGTCTGGACAGTATCCTTGGCCTCATCCCCGGTGTCGGGGACGCCGCGGCCTTGGGGCCTGCGGGGTATATTGTCTATTCCGCGCATCAGATGGGGGCGTCGAAACCCCTGCTCGCGAAGATGACGGCCAACATCGGCATCGACGCGGTGATCGGGTCGATCCCGCTGATCGGTGACATCTTCGACGTGGGCTGGAAGGCCAACCGCCGCAACGTCGCCCTGCTGCGCACCCATCTCGAAGAGGCGCAACGCAAAGAGGGTCACACCATCGATGCGACCCCCGTAAGGCGGACCTGAGGTCCGACATGTGATCACCGGCCCCGCGCAATACCCCGCGCGGGCCGGTCAGATCCGAAGATCCAAAGCCAGCCTTAGCCGACCAGTTCAAGACCCGAGAAGAAGAACGAGATCTCTTCCTTGGCGGTCTCGGGCGCGTCCGAGCCGTGGACCGAGTTCTCGCCGACCGACTCGGCGAACTCGGCGCGGATGGTGCCGGCTGCGGCGTCCGACGGGTTGGTCGCGCCCATGACTTCACGGTTCTTGGCAATGGCGCCTTCGCCTTCCAGAACCTGCGCCACGACGGGGCCGGACGCCATGAAGTCGCACAGCTCGCCATAGAACGGACGCTCGGCGTGCACTTCGTAGAACTTGCCGGCCTGTTCCTTGGTCAGGTGCAGACGCTTCTGGGCGACGATGCGCAGGCCGGCATCCTCGAACTTGGCGTTGATCTTGCCAGTCAGGTTGCGCTTGGTGGCGTCGGGCTTGATGATGGAAAGCGTGCGTTCGGTGGCCATGTGCTGTCTCTTTCGCTGTTCGGGCCGACCCCAGCGTCCGCCCTTCGAATTCGGCGCTGCCCTAGCATGGCCCGGCGGGCTTTGAAAGCGGGGATATGAGGCTGCGATTGACGGCACCCCGCGCCTCGGGCAAAGGGGGCGGATGCTCAGAATTGAAAACATCTCCTACTCGATCGAGGGGCGCCCCCTCTTGCAACAGGCCTCGGCCGTCATCCCGACCGGGCACAAGGTCGGCATCGTCGGGCGCAACGGCACCGGCAAGACCACGCTGTTCAACCTGATCCGCGGAGAGCTGTCGCTGGACGACGGCGACATCACCCTGCCGTCGCGCGCGCGCATCGGCGGCGTGGCGCAAGAAGTGCCCTCGTCCGAGACCTCGCTGCTGGACACGGTGCTGGCCGCCGACACCGAACGCGCCGCCCTTCTGGCCGAGGCCGAGACCGCAACCGACCCCAACCGCATCGCCGAGGTGCAGACCCGGCTGGTCGACATCGACGCATGGTCCGCCGAGGCCCGCGCCGCCACCATCCTGCAGGGTCTGGGGTTCGACACCAAGGCGCAGGCGATGCCCTGCTCGGCCTATTCGGGCGGCTGGCGGATGCGCGTGGCGCTGGCCGCGGTGCTGTTCTCGGCCCCCGACTTCCTGCTGCTGGACGAGCCGACCAACTATCTGGACCTTGAAGGGGCCTTGTGGCTGGAGACCTATCTGGCCCGCTATCCCCATACGGTGCTGATCATCAGCCACGACCGTGGGTTGCTGAACCGTGCCGTGGGCTCGATCCTGCATCTTGAGGACCGCAAGCTGACCCTCTATCCCGTGCCCTATGATCTGTTCGCGCAGCAACGCGCCCAGCGTCTGGCACTGGCCGAGTCGGAGATGCGCAAGCAGGACGCCCGCCGCCAGCACATGCAGGCCTTCGTGGACCGCTTCCGCTATACCGCGTCGAAGGCGCGGCAGGCCCAGTCCCGCCTGAAGATGCTGGAAAAGATGCAGCCGATCTCGACCCCGGAAGAGGCCCGTTCGCGCAGCTTCACCTTCCCCACCCCGGAAGAGCTTTCGCCGCCGATCATCGCGCTGGAACAAGGGGTTGTGGGCTATGACGGCAAGCCGGTCCTGAGCAATCTGAACCTGCGCATCGACCCCGACGACCGCATCGCGCTGCTGGGCCGCAACGGCGAGGGAAAGTCGACCCTGTCCAAGATGCTGTCGGGCCGGTTGGAACTGATGGACGGCAAGCGGGTCAGCAGCTCGAAGCTGCGGATCGGCTATTTCGCCCAGCACCAGCTGGACGAGCTGGACGCCGGCGCCACGCCCATCGCCCATGTGGTGCGCCGCCTGCCCGATCTGGCCCCGCCAAAGGCGCGGGCGCGTCTGGCCGGGTTCGGTCTGGGGGCGGCGCAGGCCGATACCGAGGTCGGGCGCCTGTCGGGCGGTCAGAAGGCGCGTCTGTCGCTGCTGATGGCGACGCTGGACAACCCGCATATGCTGATCCTCGACGAGCCGACCAACCACCTGGACATCGAAAGCCGCGAGGCGCTGGTCGAGGCGCTGACCGCCTATACCGGCGCCGTCATTCTGGTCAGCCACGACATGCATCTTCTGTCGATGGCCGCCGACCGGCTGTGGCTGGTCCAAGGCGGCCGCGTCACCACCTATGACGACGATCTGGAGGCCTATCGCCGCCTGCTTCTGTCGGGCGACAAGGGCCAGTCGGGGCATAATGCGAAACCTTCAAAGCCCGCCGCAACCGCCCAGAAACCCAAGGCAAAACGCGCCCCGCGCGACAAAGTCCTGACCCTGCGTGCCGAAGTGCGCCGCTGCGAGGAACGGGTCGAGAAACTGGCCGACATGCGCAGCCGCATCGAAAAGCGTCTGGCCGATCCCAAGATGTATGAAAAGTCCACTACGGACGAAATCGAGAACTGGAAGCGCAAATATTCCGAGGTCGTCGACGGCGTCACCCGCGCCGAGGCTCTGTGGGTCGCCGCGCTGGAAAAACTGGAAACAGCCGAGGCCTGAGCCATGGACATTCCGTTCCTGATAACCGCCTTCACGACCCTGTTCGTGATCATCGACCCGATCGGTCTGACGCCGATGTTCGTGGCGTTGACCCAAGACAACACCGCGAGCGAACGGCGCTCGATCGCGGTGCGGGCCTGCGTGCTGGCGATGCTTCTGCTAACCGCCTTCGCGCTGTTCGGCGAGGCGCTGTTGGGCTTCGTTGGCATCTCGATGCCCGCGTTCCGCATTGCGGGCGGCATCCTGCTGTTCCTGACCGCTTTGGACATGCTGTTTGAACGAAGGGTCAAGCGGCGCGAGGATTCGGTGAATGACGTGCCCGACCCGTCGGTCTTTCCGCTGGCGATCCCGCTGATCGCGGGGCCCGGAGCCATCGCCTCGATGATCCTTCTGGCCGATGACGCCATCGCCAAAACCGCAAGCGAAGGCACCGGCAACACGGTGCTGGCCTTCGGCGCGGTGGTGCTGGTGATGGTGCTTGTGGTCTCGCTGGCGATGGCGATGTTCCTGTCGGCTGCGATATTCGAACGTTTGCTGGGCAAGACCGGGATCAACGTCGTGACCCGCCTGCTGGGCATGCTGCTGGCGGCGCTGTCGGTGCAGTTCGTGGCCGACGGGGTCCGCGAATTATCGCTTATCGGCTGAATTTACTGTCGCATTCCGCGCCGCATCGTCTACATTCATGGGGCTGGAATGGGGGTTCTATGACAGGCGACAACCTGGCCGAGTTAAGCTACGGCGTCCTGCTGGGCGCCGTCATTCTGGGATACTTCCTGGTCAGCAACCGCAATGCGGTGGCCAAATTGTTCCAGTTCGGCATGCTCTGGGGCGTTATTTTCGTGGGCGTCGTGGCCTCTGCCGGGCTGTGGGACGACTTCCAGTCCCGCGTCGTTCCCCGTCAGGCCGTTTTCGCCAACGAAGGGCGGATCGAGGTGCCGGTGAACCGCGACGGCCATTTCTACCTGACACTGGATGTGGACGACGTGCCGATCCGCTTCGTGATCGACACCGGAGCCACCGACGTGGTCCTCAGCCGCGACGATGCCGAGCGTCTGGGCTATGACATGTCCACCCTTGGCTTCGAGGGCGCGGCCCGCACCGCCAACGGTCGCGTGCGCACCGCACGGGTTGAACTTGAGAATGTCGGCGTCGGCGATCTGCGCGACAGCACCTTGCCCGCTTGGGTGAACGAGGGTGAGATGGACACATCGCTGCTGGGCATGGCCTATCTGAAGCGGTTCGAGAAGGTCGAGATCAGCAAGAAGATGATGGTTCTGACCCGCTAGGCCTTGCCCCCGGCACACCATACCGCTTCCAGAAATGCCGAATGAATTCGTGCTGTTGCGCCGCGATGCTCAGGTGCCGCCGCTTTCGGCCTTCTTCTCCCACTTGCCCGACGCTTGGCTCCAGTATTGCGCTTGGGCACCGGCTTGCGACAGGCTGCGCCACTGGTTGCGCGCGGTCTCCAGCGCCGCCGCGTCGTTGCCGTCGAAGATGACGCAGGCGCGTTGATGCACGGCCACCTCGTCGACCGAGACCTGCGCCCCCTCGACCGCCATCAGACATTGGGCGTCATTGGGCGCGGCCTCGATGCTGGTGGTCAGCAGGACGGGTTGGCGCGCATCGTGCGGGCCGCCCGCCAGCCCGTGGGGCAGGAAACTGTCGGCAGGCTCGCGCCACAACTGGTCGTCGAGCCACGTCAGATGCCCCTCGGTCCGGCCCCGGATCGCGACCCGCCAGCCCTGCGCGCGGGCGGCGCCGATCAGCTTGGGCAGCGCCGCCTCTAACGGCTGGCGCGTCAGATGATAGAAATAGACGCAGCCCATGACGCGATCAGCCCTCGAACCTGTCGCGGATCAGCCGGTCAAGGGCGCGGACGCCCCAGCCTGTGGCGCCTTTCGGGGCGAAATCCGTCTCGGTCTTGACCAGCGCCGTGCCGGCGATGTCCAGATGAATCCACGGCACGTCGGGTTTGACGAACCGTTGCAGGAACTGCGCTGCGGTGATCGAGCCTGCGGCCCGTCCGCCCACGTTCTTGATGTCGGCGATGTCGGATTTGATCAGCTTGTCGTAGCCATCGGACAGCGGCATGCGCCACGCGCCCTCGCCCTCGTCACCGGCGGCTTTCAGGAAGGCGTCGCACAGGGTGTCGTCGTTGGAAAAGACGCCCGCGTTCTCGTGGCCCAGACCGATGATGATGGCCCCGGTCAGCGTCGCCAGATCGACGATCCCCGACGGCTTGAACCGTTCCTGCGCATACCAAAGCACATCTGCCAGAACCAACCGCCCTTCGGCGTCGGTGTTGATGACCTCGATCGTGTCGCCCTTCATCGAGGTCACGACATCGCCCGGACGCTGCGCCTTGCCGTCGGGCATATTCTCGACCAGACCGATCAGGGCGACCACATTGGCCTTGGCCTTGCGCCGCGCCAGCGCGTGCATGACCCCCGAGACGACGCCGGCGCCGCCCATGTCCATGGTCATATCCTCCATGCCGCCGGCGGGCTTCAGCGAGATGCCGCCGGTGTCGAAGACCACGCCCTTGCCGACCAGCGCGAAGGGCGCCGCCCCCTTCTCGCCGCCCAGCCACTGGATGACGGCCACCTTCGAGGGGCTGTCAGAGCCTTGCCCCACGCCCAAAAGCGCGCCCATGCCCAGTTTCTCTAGCTGATCCTCTTCAAGGATCTCGACCTTGGCGCCCAGCTTGGACAGCTCGGACAGGCGGTCGGCAAAGCTGGTGGTGGTCAGGATGTTCGACGGCGCACTGACCAGATCGCGGGTCAGAAAGACACCCTCGGCCACGGCCTGCATGTCGGTGAAAGCCTCGGCCTGCGCATCGGGGTCGGCGCAGAACACGGCGGCATCCTTGGCGCGGCTGGTGCCGTTGTCGTCGCCGGTCTTGTGATCGACGAAGGCATAGGCCCTGAGCGTCACGCCGTAAGCCACGTCGGCCAAGGCATATTTCCCGTCGGCAAAGATCGACAGGGGCGCGGACCCCATGAACTTCGCCAGCGTGGCGCCGGCCTTGCGGGCGGGGCCTGCGTGTTTCGGGCGGCGGTCCAGCTTGACCAGCATCACCCCGTCGGCCTGCATCCCCGAGGGATAGGCAAAGGCGTGGCCCTCGCCCTCTTTCAGCTTGCCGAACGCCTCGGACGCCAGAAACCGGTCCAGCGAGCCGCGGGTCAGCCGGTTGACGCGTTTTCCGGCGCGGTCCAGCTTGCCGTCCGATGTGGCAAAGACCGCGATGCGGCCTTCCGTTTTCTGGATGGCATCGGTTTCGAGGGCGTTGAATGCGACGGCGACGGGTTTGGTCATGAAACCTCCTGAGACTGAGTTGCCCAAGTGATAGTGCCCCGCCCCGGGCTTGGCCAGTTGTGAGTGCCAGTTATCAGTTTTCGCGCTGGGGCATTTGCGGTAGGTTCGCTGCCAGAGCAGCAACCGCCGGGGGGGAACCTTGCGCACCTTCGACAGATACATGCTGTCGCAACTGACGGTCACCTTTGGCTTTTTCGCCCTGATACTTGTCGCGGTCTACTGGGTGAATCGCGCGATCTCGTTGTTTGACCGTCTGATTTCCGACGGGCAGACCGCTTGGGTCTTCCTTCAGTTCACCGCATTGACGCTTCCCAACGTGATCCTGCTGGTCCTGCCGGTGGCGGCCTTCGTGGCCACGCTTTACGTCACCAACCGGGTGATTTCTGAAAGCGAGTTTGTGGTGATGCAGGCGGCGGGCATGTCGCCTTATCGTCTGGTGCGCCCGGCGCTGGTGTTCGGGCTGGGCGTCACGCTGGTGATGGCGGTGCTGGCGCATGTCATGGTGCCCCTGTCGCGGGTCGAGATTGGCCGCATGCAGACCCGCGTGGCCGAGGATGTGACTGCCCAGCTTCTGACCGAGGGCCAGTTCCTGCATCCGTCGGACGGCATCACGCTTTATATCCGCGAGATCACCGAGCGGGGCGAGCTGCGCGACATTCTGCTATCGGACCGCAACGACGAGAAGGTCTCGACCTATTATCTGGCGGATCGTGCACTTGTCGTGCGCTCGGACAACGGCCCGCAGTTGGTGATGTTCGACGGCATGTCGCAGACGCTTCGACTGGCCGACAAGCGGCTCTCGACCGTGGCGTTCGAGGATTTTTCGTATGATTTAAGCGGCTTGCTGGACGAGGGCGGCGTGGGCCGCCCCGACGTCCGCCTGCTGCCCACAAGCGAGCTTCTGGCCGCCACCCCCGAATCGCAAGAACGCACCGGCAAGTCGCGCGCCGTCTTTCTGGCCGAGGCGCATTCGCGCATCTCGCAGCCGTTTCAGGGGCTGTCGCTGGCGCTCATCGGCGCCTCGGCGTTGCTGCTGGGCGGCTTCAGCCGGTTCGGTGTCACCCGCCAGATCCTTGTCGCCGTCTTCGCCGTGATCATCCTGCAGATGCTGAACAATCTGGCGGTGGACGCCGCCCGCGCCGATGTCGCCATGTGGCCCACGCTGTACCTGCCGCCGCTTGCCGGCGGGCTTTTCGCGCTTGGCGTGCTGTGGCTGGCCGCGCGCCCTGCCCTGTTCAAACGCCGTTTGCGCGACGATCCGACCGATGGTCCAGCCGAAGATCCGGGCCAAGCGGAGGGCGCGGCGTGATCCTGCATCTCTATTTCATCCGCAAATTCCTGATGAATTTCCTTATGGTGCTGGCGGTCTTCGTGGCCATCACGGTGCTTGCGGACATGGTGGAACAGATCCGCCGGTTCGAAGGCGATACCGTCGGCCTGACCGAGGCGCTGCACCTGTCGCTGCTGAACGCGCCCGCGAATCTTTACCGCATCCTGCCGCTGCTGGTGATCCTGTCGACGCTGAGCCTGTTTCTGGGCCTTGCGCGCAGCTCTGAACTGGTGGTGACGCGGGCGGCGGGGCGCTCGGCCCTGCGCAGCCTGATCGCGCCGGTGATCGCGGCGCTGGCGCTGGGGGTCTTTGCGGTGGGGATCTGGAACCCGATCGTGGCCGGCACGATGAAACAGTCCGAGTTGATCGCCGACCGCTTCGCCAACGGCAACTCAAGCGTGCTGTCCATCACCCGCGAGGGGCTGTGGCTGCGCCAAGGCAATGCCGAGGGACAGACCGTCATCCACGCCGACCGCGCCAATCTGGACGGCACCGAGATGATCGGCGTGACCTTTCTGGCCTTCGGGCGCGATGCCGGCCCGCTTTACCGGGTCGAAGCCGCCCGCGCCGAGTTGACCGAGGGCGCATGGCTGGTCAGCGACGCCAAGCGCTGGCAGTTCGACGGCGTCGAGAACCCGGAAGCGCAGGCTGAAGTGCGTGCCAGCCTGCGCATCCCGTCGGATCTGACACGGGATTCCATTCGCGAAAGCTTCGGCACGCCCTCGGGGATCGCGATCTGGCAACTGCCCGAATTCATCCAGCGGATGGAGCGCGCAGGCTTTTCCGCCCGCCAGCACCGGGTCTGGTTCTGGATGGAGATGGCCCATCCCTTCCTGCTGGTGGCGATGGTGCTGATTGCGGCGGGCTTCACCATGCGCCATACCCGCTTCGGTCGGACCGGGGTGATGCTGCTGATGGCGCTGCTTCTGGGGTTTGGCATCTTCTTTCTGAAGAATTTCGCGCAGATCCTTGGCGAAAACGGTCAGATCCCGATTCTGCTTGCGGCATGGGCGCCGCCTGTGGCCGGGATATTGCTGTCTCTGGGGCTTTTGTTTCATACCGAGGACGGCTGATGCGCCTTCGACAGACTATCTTCAGGCCCCTCGCTTTGCCGGCAGCGCTGGCCCCCGCGTTGATCGCCGCGTTGATCGCCGCGCCGGTCGCGTTCGGCGCATCGGTCATCGGGGCGACTTCGGCCGCGGCCCAGACACAGCCCGCGCCCGAGGCGGACGAGCCCGCGGCCCTGCTGGCCGACAGCGTCCAGATCACCGGACGCCAGACCATCATCGCCCGCGGCAACGTCGAGGTGCTGCACAAGGGCACCCGCCTGCGGGCGCAGGCCATCAGCTATGACGGCACAACCGAAAGCCTGTCGATCCAAGGCCCGATCTATCTGGTGGATGGCGACGATCTGGTACTGGTGGCCAACAGCGCGGGTCTGGACCGCGACCTGCAGAACGGCATCCTCAGCGGGGCGCGGCTGGTGCTGAACCAGCAGCTTCAGATCGCCTCGGTCGAGGCCAACCGCGTCAACGGGCGGTATACGCAGCTTTACAAGACCGTGGCCTCGGCCTGTCAGGTCTGCACCGACCGCCCCGTTCCCCTGTGGCAGATCCGCGCCGAAGAGATCGTTCACGACCAGAAGACCCGCCAGATCTATTTCCGCAACGCCCAGTTCCGGGTGGCGGACATTCCGGTGTTCTACCTGCCGCGCCTGCGCCTGCCCGATCCCACGCTGAAACGGTCGACCGGCTTTCTGGTGCCCTCGATCCGGACCACCAACCTGCTGGGGACCGGGATCAAGATCCCCTATTTCATCGCCATCGGTCAGGACAAGGACCTGACCCTGACGCCCTATCTGACGACCACCGGCTCGCGCACGCTGGAAGCGCGGTATCGGCAAGCGTTCACATGGGGCGGGATCGAGGTCGAGGGCGCCTATACCGACGACGACCTGCGCCCCGCCGAAGGAAGCCGCGGATACCTTTTCGCCGAGGGCAATGCCAACCTGCCCAATGGGTTCAAGCTGACCTTCGATCTGGAAAAGGTAAGCGACCCGGAATACCTGCTGAACTACGGCTACCCCGACAAGGACCGGCTGGACAGCGAGGTCAAAATTACCCGCACCCGCCGGGACCAGCACATCAACCTGCGCGTGGTCGAGTTCGAATCCCTGCGCGTGAACGAGGATAACTCCTTGCTGCCGACGCTGGTGGGCGATGTGGATTACCACAAACGCTTTACGCCCGCGCTGATCGGCGGGCAGGCCAACCTGCAGTTCAACCTGCATGGCCATTACCGCGAATCCGATGCCGACAAGGTGGGGCGCGACGTGCAGCGAACCTCGGCCCGGCTGGACTGGAAACGCAGTTGGACCTTGAACAACGGCATGGTCGCCGCCCTGCACGGTCGCGCGGCGGCGGATCTGTACGGCATCTTTCAGGACAGCCGGTTCGAACGTGAGAAGCTGCGCACCGCCGCCTTCGGCGCGGTAGAACTGCGCTGGCCGCTGGAACGTCAAACCGCCCGCGCCCGTCACCTGCTGGAGCCCGTGGCGCAGCTTGTCTGGTCCCCGGTTTCGTCGACCAATGTCCCGAACGAGGACTCGGTGCTGGTCGAGTTCGACGAAGGCAACCTGTTCTCGCTGGGTCGCTTTCCGGGCTATGACGCTTACGAGCAAGGCACCCGCCTGAACCTTGGGCTAAGCTGGACGCGGTTCGGGGCCGGCGGCTGGTCGACAGGTGTCACCGTCGGTCGGGTGATCCGGGCCAAGGGGCTGGGACAATTCACCAAGGGCTCGGGCCTGAAGGGAAGCATCTCGGACTGGCTGGTGACGACGCGGATCGGCAGCCTTGGCGGGCTGAGCCTTGTGAACCGCGCGGTGTTCGGCGACGATCTGACCCCGGCCAAGAACGAATTGCGGCTTTACTACGCGACCCCCCGCGTCGATGTCAGCGCCAGCTACATCTGGCTGGAATCCGACCCCGCCGAGGCCCGTCCCACCGACACCAGCGAACTGGCACTGGACAGCCGTCTGGATCTCAGCCGTCATTGGGTCGCCTCATCCGAGCTGCGTTATAACTTCGACGCCAACCGTCCCAGTCTCGCGGCGATCGGCGTGGGCTACCGCAATGAATGCGTCACGATTGATCTTTCGGTCTCGCATCGTTACGCCTCGACTACGAATATATCGGGAAATACCGACTTTGGCGTCAAAGTGTCCTTGAACGGCTTTGGCGCCAAGAACGACGGACGCGCGTATCGGCGCAGCTGCATGCAATAGGGTTTGGGGAAAGCGGAAGACCATGAAACTTAATCGTATCCTTGCACTCGTCATCGGCCTGACTGCGGCTCCGATCCTGTCCCCGACGCTGTCGGTCACGGGCGCACCGCTGGGCGCACCGCTGGGCGGTCTGGCCTGGGCGGGTCCGTTTTCTCCGGTGATCACCGTCGATGGCCGCGCCGTCACCCAATACGAGCTTGACCAGCGCACCCGTTTTCTGACCCTGCTGCGCGCCCCCGGCGATCCCGCCGAGGAAGCCCGGACTACCCTTGTCAACGAACGTCTCTACGAGATCGCCGCCCAACGCGCCGGCATCACCGTCAGCGATGAAGAGGTGGCCGAGGGGATGGCGGATTTCGCCGGACGTTCGAACCTGAAGCTGGATCAGTTCCTGCAGGCGATCCGACAGGGCGGCATCTCGGAGGAAAGCTTCCGCGCCTTCGTCCGCTCGGGTCTGCTGTGGCGCAACGTCGTGCGGTCGCGGTTCGGGCCGCTGGCCTCGCAGGTCGATGAGGCCGATGTGGAACGGATGGCGGATTTCGCGCCCAGCTCGCAAGGCGCCCGAGTTCTGCTGGCGGAACTGGTGCTGCCCGCCACGCCCGAAACGGCGGCAAAAAGTCAGGCGCTGGCCGAACGGCTGCAGCGCGAAATCACGTCCGAGGTCGCCTTTGCCCGCGCGGCGCGGCAGTTCTCGGTCTCGCCCACGGCGGGACGCGGCGGCAAGCTGGAATGGATTCCACTGGCCAATCTGCCGCCGGCGCTGGCCCCGGTGGTTCTGGGTCTGAAGCCGGGGCAGGTCTCGCCCCCGGTGCCGGTGCAGAACGCCCTTGTCCTGTTCCAGCTGCGCGCCTTGGACGAGGTCGATAGCGGGCTGCCCACGGGCGTCAAGGTTGACTATGCCGTCCTCAGCCCGGCCAGCGGCGATCCGGCGAAAGCCTTGGGAGCGATCCAGCAGATCGCCACGCGAGCCGACACCTGCGACGACCTTTACGGGCTGGTCAAGGGACAGCCCGGCCTGACGCTGACCCGTCAGACCCGGACGATGGCGCAGGTTCCGCGCGATATCGGGCTGCAACTGGCGCGGCTAGACGCGGGCGAACGCTCGATCGCGCTAAGCCGCGATGGCGGGCGCAGCCGGGTCATGGTGATGCTGTGCCGCCGCATCGGCGCCGAGCTTGAGGATACGCAAAAGGGTGAGATGCGCGGCGCGCTGATCAACCGCCGTCTGGCCACCTACGCCGACAACTATCTGGCAGAGCTTCGCGCCCAGGCCATCATTTCCCGGAAATGAACGCCCCCGCCGCGCTGACCCGCTCCAAGACAGAGGCCAAGCCCCAGCCGGCCCCCAAGGACCCCGGCGCGGTGCTGCCCGTGGCCCTGACCGCCGGAGAGCCCGCCGGCATCGGCCCCGAAATCACCGTGGCCGCCCGCGCCGCACTGGGCGCCGAGGTGCCGTTCTTCCTGATCGCGGACCCCCGCCACCTGCCCGATACGGCCTTGGTCGCGCTGATCTCTGACCCGTCCGAGGCGCCGCTGATCGCCCCCGACACCCTGCCCGTTCTGCAGTTGGAGTTCGCGGCCCCGGCCCGCCCCGGCCATCTGGACCCGGCCAACGCCCCGGGCACCATCGCCGCGATCCGCAAGGCGGTCGAGTTGGTCGAACAGGGGCGCGCCGCCGCGGTCTGCACCAACCCCATTCACAAGAAGGCGCTGAAGGACGGCGCGGATTTCGCCTATCCCGGTCATACCGAGTTTCTGGCCGCGCTGGCCGGGGTCGATCAGGTGGTGATGATGCTGGCGAGCGACGCGCTGAAGGTGGTGCCCGCCACCATCCACATCGCCCTGTCCGAGGTGCCGCAGGCCCTGACGGCCAAGGGGCTGGAAACCACCCTTCGCATCACCCACGCCGCCCTGATCCGGGATTTCGGCCTGAAAGATCCGCGCATCGCCGTGGCTGGCCTGAACCCCCACGCCGGCGAAGGCGGCGCGATGGGCCACGAGGAAATCTCGCTGATCGCCCCCGTGCTGGACGCCTTGCGGGCCGAGGGGATGCAGATCGCCGGCCCGCTTTCTGCCGACACGATGTTCCACGCCCATGCCCGCGCGGGCTATGACGCCGCGGTGGCGATGTATCACGATCAGGCGCTGATCCCGATCAAGACGCTGGATTTCGACCGGGGCGTGAACGTGACCCTTGGTCTGCCCTTCGTGCGCACCTCGCCCGATCACGGCACGGCGCTGGATATTGCCGGACAGGGCATCGCCTCGGCCACCAGTCTGATCGAGGCGCTTCGGCTGGCGCACCGCATGGCCCGCACCCGTCAGGGCCAAGGCTGATGGCCCGCGCCGACACGCTGCCGCCGCTGCGCGAGGTCATCGCAACCCACGGTCTGTCGGCGCGCAAATCGCTGGGCCAGAATTTCCTGCTGGATTTGAACCTGACGTCCAAGATCGCGCGGCAGGCCGGCGATCTGGCGGGCTCGGATATACTCGAGGTCGGCCCCGGCCCCGGCGGTCTGACCCGGGGCCTTCTGGCCGAGGGCGCGCGCAAGGTTCTGGCCATCGAGAAAGACAGCCGGTGTCTGCCCGCGCTGGAGGAGATCGCCGCCGCCTACCCCGGACGGCTTCAGGTTCTGAACGCCGACGCGTTGGAAATAGACCCGACCCAGCACCTGACGGCGCCGATCCGGGTGGTGGCGAACCTGCCCTACAACGTCGGCACCGAGTTGCTGGTGCGCTGGCTGACCCCCCGCGACTGGCCCCCGTTCTGGAGCAGTCTGACCCTGATGTTCCAAAAGGAAGTAGCCGAGCGCATCGTCGCCCGTCCCGGCAGCAAGGCCTACGGGCGGCTGGCGCTTTTGGCTCAATGGCGGGCCGATCCGGCGATTGTCATGCATCTGCCGCCGCAGGCTTTCATCCCGGCGCCCAAGGTGCATTCATCGGTCGTGCATCTGAACCGGCTGGACGCCCCGCGCTTTCCGGCCGACGGCGTCATTCTGGCCCGGATCACCAAGGCGGCCTTCGGCCAGCGCCGCAAGATGCTGCGCGCCAGTCTGAAAGGCACGATCCCGAACGTCGAAGAGGTTCTGCGAGAGGTCGGCATCGACCCCACGGCCCGCGCCGAGACGCTGGATCTGGAAGCCTTCTGCGCCCTCGCCCGCCGGGTCGAGGAGATCGGGCGCGGCTGACCGCCCGTCATCGGGATCTTTGCGTCGGGCCAAGCCCTGTAACCACCCGACAACGCAAAACGCCGCCCCGAGGGGCGGCGTTCATGTATTCCAGACTGGCCGGATACACCCGGCCCGACTGTGCGCCTATTCGGCGGCCTCGTTGTTGCCGTTGGACCCGGACGCCTCGGCACCGTCGCCCTCGCTGCGAGCCGGTTTGCGGCTGCGGCGGGGTTTGGGGGCGGGACGCTCGTCGGATGCGCCGGTCGGCGTCTCGGTCGGGGCGTCGGTCGCGCCACCTGTTGCGCTGTCGTCGGCCTTCACGCGCGGCTTGCGGCTGCGCTTGGGACGCTCGGGCTTATCGGATGCGGATTTGTCGGATGCCGATTTGTCGCCGGCATCCTCGCCCGAGGCGGCAGGCTGGCGGTCATCTTGACGACCGCGCCGCGCGGGGCGGCTTTCCGGCGTCTCGACCAGACCGCTGTCGCGATCCCCCGAGGGGGCCGGGTCGAAGATGTCGGGCTGCGGCTCGGTGCCCGGAACCGGGCTGGACTGGGCGTGGCCCTGATCATCATAGCCGTGGTTTTGTGACTGCGACTGATGCTGGGGCTGCTTCTGGTCCGAATTCTGATTTTCGTTCTGGTTCTGGTTCTGGCCCTGATTCTGACCCTGGTTCTGGCCTTGGCCCTGATTCGAACCGTTATTCTGGTTCTGGCCCTGATTTTGGCCCTGGTTCTGACCCTGATTTTGACCCTGCGACCGCTCGCGGCCCTGCTGCTGCTCTTGCTGGTCGCGGCGGGCGTCGGCCTCACGCTGCGCTTCGCCAAGCATGCGTGTGTAATGCTCGGCGTGCTGGGCAAAATTTTCTGCCGCGACACGGTCGTTGCTGAGCTGCGCGTCGCGGGTCAGCTGGGTGTATTTCTCGATGATCTGCTGGGGCGTACCGCGCACTTTCCCTTCGGGACCGGAACTGTCGAACACCCGATTGACGATGTTTCCGACAGACCTGTTGCGATTACCCTTCGAGCGAGAGCGTGACTTGGAAGATCTCATGGTGTTTTGGTCGCCTATCCTGGCAGAATGTCGGTTTTTCGTCTTCGTGGTCCGTTACCGGGCGCAAAGATCCGACTTTTGGGCTAGAGTTCGCAGGGTGGGCTGCCAAAGGCTGCCCGACGACCCGCCGGTCCAGTAACCACGCCAAGCCCGATTATACAAGCTGGAAGTGCAGTTTTTTGCCCCGGAGGGCCTGCAAAAGGCGATGTGCCGCCGGAATTGTGGTTTTTCGCACCCGTTTTTCGCCGATTCAGGCCAGCCGCGCCTGCACCACCCGGTCGCGCCCGTCCATGTCTTTCAGCACCGGCCCCAGTGCCAACCCCGCCTCGCGGCACAGGGTGCTGACGCCGTCGGCCTGTGTCGGACCGATCTCCAGCAGCAGCCGCCCGCCGGGGCGCAGGTGGCCGGCCAGCCCGCCGGTGATGGCGCGATAGGCCGCCAGCCCGTCGTCGCCGGGGCTGAGCGCCAGGCGCGGCTCCCACTTGGTCACGCCGGGGGCCAGTGCGCGGTATTCATCGGTCGGGATATAGGGCGGGTTCGAGACGATAAGGTCAAAGCCCCCCTCGACAGTGCCAAACCAGTCCGAGCATTCCAGCCGCGCCCGTGCCGCCACGCCCAGACGCAGGGCGTTGTCGCGGGCAACCTCCAGCGCTTCGGGCGACAGGTCAACGCCCATGCCGGTGGCGGATTCGGCCTCGGCCAGCAGGGTCAGCAGGATGCACCCGCTGCCGGTGCCCAGATCCAGCACCCGGTCGAAGGGCTCGGCAAGGGCCGCGGCGATCAGCGCTTCGGTTTCGGGGCGCGGGTCCAGCACGTCGGCGGTCACACGGAACTCGCGCCCCCAGAACAGGCGGCGCCCGGTGATCTGGGCCACGGGCTTGTGGCTGCACCGCTGGGCGATGGCGTCGTCGAAGCGGGCGTGCTGGTCGGCGCTAAGCGGGTCCTGCAACATCAGCGTCAGCCGGTCGGGCGGCACGGCCAGCGCATGGGCCATCAGGCGGCGGGCGTCGCGGGCGGCGCCGTCGATCCCGGCGGCTTTCAGGGCCTGCACCCCTTGGGCCAGCGCCTGCGTCGCGATCATTGGTCCATCTCGGCCAGCATGCGGGCCTGATCCTCTTCGATCAGGGCGTCGATCACCTCGTCCAGATCGCCCTGCATCACCTGATCCAGCTTATAGAGCGTCAGGTTGATGCGGTGGTCCGTCATGCGGCCTTGCGGGAAATTATAGGTGCGGATGCGCTCCGAGCGGTCGCCCGATCCAACCTGCGAACGGCGGTCGGCGGCGCGGGCGCTGTCGGCCTTATGACGCTCGGCGTCGTAAAGCCGGGCGCGCAGGACCTGCATGGCGATCTCGCGGTTACGATGCTGGGACTTTTCGGAACTGGTGACGACGATGCCCGAGGGAATATGGGTGATCCGCACCGCCGAGTCGGTGGTGTTCACATGCTGGCCCCCCGCCCCCGAGGCACGCATGGTGTCGATGCGGATGTCGGTGGTGGGGATCTGGATATCCACCTCCTCGGCCTCGGGCAGAACGGCGACGGTGGCCGCCGAGGTGTGGATGCGCCCACCGGATTCGGTGGCCGGCACCCGCTGGACCCGGTGCACACCGGATTCGAACTTGAGACGCGCGAACACCCCCTGCCCGCGCACGTTGGCGATCAGTTCCTTGATGCCGCCAAGCTCGGTCAGGCTTTCCTCGACCAGCGAAACGCTCCAGCCCTGCCCTTCGGCATAGCGTTGATACATGCGCCACAGGTCGCCCGCGAACAGCGCGGCCTCTTCACCGCCGGTGCCGGGGCGGATCTCGACGATGGCGGCCCGTTCGTCGGCGGCGTCCTTGGGCAGCAGCGCCAGACGCACGGCGGCTTCGGCGGCGGGAAGCTGGTCGCGCAGGGCGGGCAGTTCCTCGGCGGCCAGTTCGCGCATTTCGGGGTCGGCCATCATGGCCTCGGCCTCGGCCAGATCGGCGATCAGGCGGTTGTAGCTTTCCACCTGTTCGACCACGGGGCGCAGCGCCGCATACTCGCGACCAAGCTGGGCGATGTCGCCCGGGCCCTGGGACATCCTGGCCTCGATATATTGAAAGCGTTCGAGGATCTGGGCGAGTTTATCTGCTGGAACCATGCGCTTTCCTCTCTCGCATTCGCGACATTTGGTCAAGGGCGCGGGCCGTGGCATACTGGGGGGATGCGACGCACGGTGTTGATCCTGTCCGGGCTGGCGGTGACGGTGCTTGCCCCGGCGAGCCAGTCGGCAGAGGTTGTCGCCCCTGCCGCGCCCGATTGCTTTTGCACCGACAGCACCGGCGACCGGGTCGAGTTGGGGCAATCCATTTGCCTGAATGTGGGCGGGCGCAGCTTTACCGCCCAGTGTCAGATGTCGCTGAACGTGCCCATGTGGCGCGAGACGGCGCCGACGTGTCTGATGTCGCGCAGGGCCCCGCAGATCAGAGCCCCGCAGATCGCCCCGCAAGGCCCACCGATGATCACGCCGTCGGGCGTGCCGTCGAGCCTGCCGTCGGTCTTGCCCTCATTCCTGCCCCAGCCGCGCGATCCAGGCATCCAGCCGCTTGCCGTTCACCCCAAGGTCTGAACTGCCGAACCGCAGGCGGGCATGGGCCAGAAGCCCGCCGGGGACAGCCTGAACGGTGGTGTAATCGGGAAAGCCGATCATGGCCGAGCGGGTGACATAGGTGATCATCCCACCCTCGACCGAGCCTGCCAGCACCCGCGTCCGGGGCCAGTCGCGGGCCACGCGGTCCAACTGCGCCAGCGACACGCCGGACAGATTGCGCACCGCGCCCCCGGCCAGATCGCGGTCCGGTCCGGGCACGGGGGCGACATGCCAGCGGGCGGGATCAGAAGGGGCCAACCGGACATAGCCCAAAAGCCCCACGATCCCGGCAACTGCGAACAGAGCCGCAGCCAGTGACAGCCCGCCGATGCCCAGACTGCTCATGCCCGCCGGCGGGTCCAGCCCCACAGGCAGATCAGCTCCATCGCCACATGGGCGCCGGCGACGGCGGTGATATTGCCGTGATCGAACGGCGGAGAGACCTCGACCACGTCGCCGCCCAGCATGTTGATCCCCGCCAGATCGCGCATCAGAATCGCCACCTGCGCCGTCGACAGCCCCCCCCAGACGGGCGTGCCAGTGCCGGGCGCATGGGCCGGGTCCAGACAGTCGATGTCGAAGGTAACATAGGTCTGCGCGTCGCCCAGCAGCCCCTTGATCTTGGCGGCGGTGGCGGCGGGCCCGGCCTGATGCACCTCGCGGGCGTCGATGACGTTGATGCCCAGCGTGTCGGCGTTTTCGGTGCGGATGCCCACCTGAACCGAACGTGCGGGGTCGATCAGCCCCTCTTTGACGGCCTTGTAGAACATGGTGCCGTGGTCGATCCGGGTCAGGTCGTCATCGGGCCAGGTGTCGGTGTGGGCGTCGAACTGCAACAGGGCCACGGGGCCGAATTTCTCGGCATAAGCCCGCAGGATCGGGAACGAGATATAGTGATCCCCCCCCAAGGTGATCGAGGCCGCGCCCGCATCGAGGATCCCCGCGATATGGGCCTGCAGCTTGGCGGGAAACTCAGAGACGCGGGCATAGTCGAACGCCATGTCGCCGTAATCGGCGATGGCCAGTTCCGACAGCGGATCGAAGCCCCAGCCGTAGGGCGGATCATAGGGTTGCAGGGTCGAGGCCTCGCGGATGGCGCGGGGGCCCAGCCGGGTGCCGGGGCGATTGGTGACCGCCTGATCGAAGGGCACGCCGGTGACCGCCAGATCGACGCCGTTCAAGTCCTTGGTATACATCCGGCGCAGAAACGAGGTGGCGCCACCGAAGGCATTCTCGAACGCCAGTCCGCGCAGATCCTGCCGCATGAAGGCGCCGTCAACCTCGCGCGCCGCGTCTTCCAGTGCCATCGCTCAACTCTCCTGTCCGAAGGGATGCCCGGTGGCCACCACTGGGCCGGGCGTCATGCGGGCAATGCGCCCCGCTGCATCCCTTTCGATCATCTTGCCGATCCGATCAAGTGGGCAGCTTACCCCGCCTGCCCCTCCAACCGGGTGTAGGTCGAGCGAAGGCGGTAATCCTTATGCGGGCCGCGCACTGTCCAGATCGCCCCCCACCGGGGCCAGCGGGTGAAATCATAGGTGACGTGATACATGTCTGGCGGACAATGGTGATGCGCCTCGGGCATCTTCAGCCCCAGCGAAAACCGGTGGAACGGGCGCCCGTCCGAGAAAAACACCCAGATCCCGTCGCCGTCGGCCTGCCAGACATAATCGCGGGTGGCGATCATCGGCGGCTGGCCGGGATGCTCCAGCTTGCCCTCTTCGTGGTAAGCCATGTCCGAGCCTTCGGGGCGCATCAGCGCCTCGCCCTCAAGCCGCGATTCCTCGCCCGTCAGGCGGTTGTGGATCACCCGGTCCAGCCGCCAGCGGCCCAGAAAATCGTCGGCGGTCAGCCCCGAACCGGCAGGCGGCTTGTCCAGACCCGAGCCCTTGCGGCTGCGCGATCCGTCTTCGGTATCCATCGGCAACGACCTTCTTTCGCTTCGCATCCGCCCTCAATCTAGATCGACGGCCCCACATGGCAAAGATCGTGGGCAAAGACCGCGGGCAAAGTCCGTGGGCAAAGACCGCGGGCAAAGACCGGGGGCAAGGCGCGCGTCTCGACCTGCGTCGCCCGGCCCGCTTGCCCGCACGCGGGCAAGGGGCTATGACGCCAGCGCCCAAGGCTCACACGCGAAAGAAGGCTGCTGCCCATGATCCCCCGTTACTCCCGTCCCGAAATGGTCGCCATCTGGTCGCCCGAGACCAAGTTCCGCATCTGGTACGAGATCGAGGCCCACGCCTGCGACGCACAGGCCGATCTGGGCGTGATCCCCCGCGACAACGCCGCCGCCGTCTGGAAGGCCCGCGACGTGGAATTCGACGTGGCCCGCATCGACGAGATCGAGGCCGTCACCAAGCACGACGTTATCGCCTTCCTGACCCATCTGGCCGAGATCATCGGCAACGACGAGGCGCGGTTCGTGCATCAGGGCATGACCAGTTCCGACGTGCTGGACACCACCTTCAACGTGCAACTGGTGCGCGCGACCGACCTGTTGCTGGCGGATATGGACAAGCTGCTCGAAGCGCTCAAGCGCCGGGCGCTGGAACATAAGGACACCGTGCGGATCGGGCGCAGCCACGGCATCCACGCCGAGCCGACGACCATGGGCCTGACGTTCGCGCGTTTCTACGCCGAGATGGACCGCAACCGTGATCGCCTGCGCGCCGCCCGCGCCGAGATCGCCACCGGCGCCATCTCGGGCGCTGTCGGCACCTTCGCCAACATCGACCCCGCCGTCGAAGCCCACGTTTGCGAGAAGCTGGGGCTGGAGCCCGAGCCGATCAGCACGCAGGTCATCCCCCGCGACCGCCACGCCGCCTTCTTCGCCACGCTGGGCGTGATCGGGTCGTCGATCGAAAACGTCGCGACCGAGATCCGCCACATGCAGCGCACCGAGGTGCTGGAGGCCGAAGAGTTCTTCTCGAAGGGTCAAAAGGGCAGCTCGGCCATGCCCCACAAACGCAACCCGGTGCTGACCGAGAACCTGACCGGCCTTGCCCGTCTGGTCCGCATGGCCGTGGTGCCCGCGATGGAGAACGTGGCTCTGTGGCACGAGCGCGACATCTCGCACAGCTCGGTCGAGCGAAACATCGGTCCCGACACCACGATCACGCTGGATTTCGCCCTAAACCGGCTGACACAGGTGATCGACAAGCTGGTGATCTATCCCGACAACATGCTGGCCAACATGAACAAGTTCCGCGGTCTGGTCATGTCCCAGCGGGTGCTGCTGGCGCTGACCCAAGCCGGTGTCAGCCGCGAGGATTCGTATAAGTTGGTGCAGCGCAACGCCATGAAGGTCTGGGAAGAAGGCAAGGATTTCAAGACCGAGCTTCTGGCCGACGCGGATGTGCTGAAAGCGCTCAGCGCCGAGCAGATCGAAGAGAAATTCGATCTGGGCTACCACACCAAACACGTCGACACGATCTTCGCGCGGGTCTTCAAGGACTGACCACCCGCCGTTCGGGAACTGACACAGGGGCCGGTCCGGCAGGGCCGGCCCTTTGTCTGTCCGCCCCAGGTGATGGCCGCCCCCTGACATCACCGCACGCGGGCCGGAATCTGCCGACCCGCCATTCGTGATTTTGGCGCTCAGAGGGGCCGTGCTAGACTGGCCGGATTAGATGGAGGTTTTGAAATGAAGATCTTTCTTGCGTCCCTTGCGTTGGTTCTCGCGCCCTTGTCCGCCTATGCCGAAGGCTGCAGCCACGAGTCGGCAAGCCAATGCGCGGATGGCCAAGTCTGGGATAGCGTCAGCCAGTCCTGTATCGCACAGACCACGTCCTGACGTCCCGAACCGCTGTCACGAACCGCTGTCCCGGGGGGCATGTGATTTAACCTGATCTCTCCGCCGGAAAGGCCCTGACGGGATCGCTTCCGGCGGATGTTTCGCGTGCGCCGTCCAGCGGCGCACCCGGTGGGCGCATCCCTTCCCAAGGATGACGCGCCCCCCCTCTCGACACCCGCCGTCTTAATGGGTCAGGCTGGGCGCGACCCCGGAGGATGCCATGACCGATTCCCCCAATCCCGACCCCAACGCGACAGCCGATCCGCTGGCCGTCGGCAGGCGCTGGCACGACATGGGCGGCGATGCCGCCGGCGACGTCCCGCGCGGCGATCATGACTTCGCGCTATGGGAAAAGCGTGTCGACGCGCTGATGGTGCTTTGTGGTGAAAAGGGTCTGATGACCGTCGACCGCCTGCGCCGGGTGCTGGAAGACATGGGCCCGCAATCGTTCGAAACAATGAGCTATTACGAACGCTGGATCGCATCCGTGAACCAAAACCTGCTGGAAGCCGGCGTCTACAGCCCGCAGGAACTGGGCACCCGGATGGAAGCCGTCGCCCGCCGCGGCCCAAGCTACGGCGAGGCTTCCGGTGACTGATCACAAGCTAGACCTTAATCCCGAGCGCGTCCGCGTCCGCACCCTGATGCCCCCGGGCCATGTCCGCACGCCCGCCTATCTGCGCGGCCGCACCGGCGTGGTCGAACGGCGGCTGGGCCCCTTCGAGAACCCCGAGGATCTGGCCTATGGCCGCCCGCCGCAAAAGCTGACCCTGCTGCGGGTGCGCTTTACCATGGCCGAAATCTGGGGCGACGCCGCCGAGCGTCCCTGCGACACGCTGGACGCCGAGATCTACGAACATTGGCTGGAGCCCGCCTGATGCCCCATGATCATCATCCCTCTGAAAACCCGTCGGGCGACCCGGGGCTGTCCCCCTCGGGCCATCCCTACCGCGCCGACAACGACTCGCCGCTGACTTATTGGCAGGTGATGGAAATCGCCATCCGCGAGTTGCTGATCGACAAGGGCATCACCGACGCCGCCGAAATCGCCCGCCAGATCGAGCGTATGGATGCCCGCACCCCCGCCGACGGCGCGAGGCTGGTGGCACGGGCCTGGAGCGACCCGGAGTTTCGCGACCGCCTGCTGGAAGACGCCTCCGAAGCCAGCCGCGAGATGGGCTTTGACATCGGCCCCCTGCGCTTGATCGCCGTCGAGAACACGGCGCAGGTGCATAACGTGATCGTCTGCACCTTGTGCTCGTGCTATCCGCGCAACCTGCTGGGGCTGCCGCCCGACTGGTACAAGACACGCGCCTACCGGTCCCGCGTCGTGCGAGAGCCGCGTGCCGTCCTGCGCGAATTCGGTGTAGAGCTTGCAGACGACGTCACCGTCCGGGTGCACGATTCCACCGCCGACATGCGTTACATCGTGCTGCCGGCCCGGCCCCACGGCACCGACGGCTGGTCCCAGGATGATCTGGCCGCACTGGTGGGCCGCGACAGCATGATCGGCACCGGACTGCCCCATCAACCCTGAGCATCGCTCCAGCCGATCCCCCCGCGCAGTGCCGCCTCGGCCTGCCATCCCGCCTGCCCCACCCCGCCACGGCAGAGCTTGAGATCACGCGCCCTTCGGCCTATGCCGGGGTCCACACCAAACAACGGACCATGACATGAAGCGCAGAGCCAACGAGGGACGCTCGACCACCGATTGGATCGTCGACCGGACGCTGCGCGGCGCACTCTGGGCCGCCCACCGCCTGCCCTATGCCATCCGCGTGCGGCTGTTCGGGCGACTGGTCTCGCGAGTTGTGGCGCCCTTGGCGGGCTACGACAAGCGCGTTCGGGACAATCTGGCGCTGGTCTGCCCCGAGATGCCCACGCCCGAGGTCGACCGCCTGTGCCGCGACGTGGCCGACAACGCCGGGCGCACCATGATCGAGATCTACTCGGGCAACGAATTTGTCGAACGTATCGCCAAGATGCCCATGACCGGACCGGGTCTGAAGGTGCTGGAAAAGGCCAAGGCCCAGAACCGCCCTGTGATCATCGTGACCGGGCACTTCGGCAATTACGACGCATCACGCGCGGCGCTGATCGCGCGGGGCTTCAAGGTCGGCGCACTCTACCGGCCAATGAACAACGCGTTTTTCAACCAACACTACGTGGCCGCGATGGGCCGCATCGGCCAGCCGATTTTCCCGCGCGGGCGCAAGGGCTATGGCAACCTTCTGCGCTTTGTCCGTCAGGGCGGCATGGCCGGGTTCCTGATCGACCAATATGTGGCCAGCGGGGCCGACACGACCTTTTTCGGCAAACTGGCCCCGACCGCCCTGTCGGCCGCCGAACTGGCCCTGAAATACGAGGCGCCTCTGGTGCCCACCTACGGCGTGCGCCAGCCCGACGGTCTGTCCTTCGAGATCGTGGTCGAAGAGCCTATCCCCCCCTCGGACCCGGTGACGATGACCCAAGCGCTGAACGACAGCCTCGAGGCGATCACCCGCAAGCACATGGCCCAGTGGTTCTGGATACACCGCCGCTGGAAGCCCCACCGTCAGTGGATGCGCGAGACCGCCAGCACCGGGCCGTAATCGGCCTCTTGAATGACGACGACGGCGGGGTCCGACCCCTCCAGCGTCAGATCCAGATCCAGCGGTGCCTTGCCGTCCCAGCTTGACCTATGGTCCCAGCCAGAGACGATGTTGGAATAGGTGATGCGCTTGCCCGCATTCTCGCCCTGTTTGATTTCCACCGTGCGGCTGGGGATGTAGCGGATGACCTGCACCACCGCCGGACGGGCAAGCGGATCGTCTGCGCTGGCGCGAATGCGCAAACCCTTGGTGGTCTTGGTGACCGACAGATCCACCACCTTGGCTTCGGCCTTATGGGTGTTGATCAGGTCGGTCAGCGGGGCGGTCTTGGTGCCGGTCACGTGATCCGAGCCATCAATAACCATATGGGGCGTGTAGATCATTCTGGACCCCGAGGCGCGGGCATACCCCCGTTGCCGAGTGGTGTGGCCGGGGATGGCGAACGCGTCTTTCCAGCCGATGTAATCCCAGTAATCCACGTGCAGCGCCAGTGCGATGACATCGTCGCGTTTGGCCAGACGGCTAAGCATCTCGTCCGCCGGAGGGCAGGCCGAGCACCCCTGCGAGGTGAACAGTTCGACCAGAACCGGGGCGTCTGCTGGCGCGGCCACGGCGTCGGATGCGGCGGCGAATGCGCCAAACCCCATTCCTATGCCCAAAACAAGAACCGCAATCTTAGTTGAATACCGCTTCATGCGTGTCTCGCTTCTTTCGTCCCGATCATCCCTGTCTGATACGCAAGCACGCGGGTCCGTGCCAATCAAGGTTTTGAGAGGGAAAGCCGTGTCAGCCGTGGCGAAAACACCCCTTTCGGCGCCGGGGCACTGCACTGGGGCGATGCGCCGCGCCCGGCTGCACGGCCCACCGGGCCCTGCGGCGGGCCTTCGCCACCTGCCCCGAAACCGATGAAACAGCGCCCGGACCGCAGCTTTCCGCCGCTTTTGCCACCCACGGGCACCGCAGGGTCAACCGAGGCGCGTCAGCCAGGGGTAAATTTCTGTGCACAACAGTATACAATTTCGCCTCCCCCTCTTGATCGCGCCCTTGTGTTAAGGCATAGCCGCGCCAGGTACATTCATCCGCCAGCCTTGGGAGGCCCGCCACATGACGATTACCGTCGGACAAGACAGCTCGAACACCCGCAAGACCCTCAGCGTCGGCGGATCGAGCTTTGCGTATTATTCGATCGCCGCCGCCGAGGCCGCCGGCATGGGCAGCTTCTCCAACCTGCCGTCGGTTCTGAAGGTGGTTCTGGAAAACCTGCTGCGCTTCGAGGATGGCGTCACCGTCAGCCAGGACGACATCCGCGCCTTTTCGGAATGGGGCGCCAACGGCGGCAAGAACCCGCGCGAGATCGCTTACCGCCCTGCCCGCGTGCTGATGCAGGATTTCACCGGCGTTCCCGCCGTGGTCGATCTGGCCGCGATGCGCGACGGTCTGGTGGCCCTTGGCGGCGACGCCCAGAAGATCAACCCGCTGAACCCGGTCGATCTGGTTATCGACCACTCGGTCATGATCGACGAATTCGGCAATCCGCGCGCGTTCCAGATGAACGTCGACCGCGAGTACGAGCGGAATATGGAACGCTACACCTTCCTGAAATGGGGTCAGAAGGCGTTCAACAACTTCCGCGTCGTGCCCCCCGGCACCGGCATCTGCCATCAGGTGAACCTTGAGTATCTGTCCAAGACCGTCTGGTCCGACACCGATCAGAACGGCGAAATGGTCGCCTATCCCGACACGCTGGTCGGCACCGACAGCCACACCACCATGGTCAACGGCGCTGCCGTGCTGGGCTGGGGCGTGGGCGGCATCGAGGCCGAGGCCGCCATGCTGGGTCAGCCCATCTCGATGCTGATCCCCGAGGTCATCGGCTTCAAGCTGACCGGCAAGATGGTCGAGGGCACCACCGCCACCGATCTGGTTCTGAAGGTCGTGCAGATGCTGCGCGAAAAGGGCGTCGTCGGCAAGTTCGTCGAATTCTACGGCGACGGTCTGGACACGGTGCCGCTGGCCGACCGTGCCACCATCGGCAACATGGCCCCCGAATACGGCGCCACCTGCGGCTTCTTCCCCGTCGACGATGAAACGCTGCGCTACCTGACCCAGACGGGTCGCGACGAAGACACCATCGCGCTGGTCGAAGCCTATGCCAAGGAAAACGGCATGTGGCGCGACCCCGGGTACGCCCCCGTCTACACCGACACGCTGGAGTTGGACATGGGGACCGTGGTGCCGGCCATCTCGGGGCCCAAGCGGCCGCAGGACCACATCGCGCTGACCTCGGCCGGTTCGGCCTTCGCAGAATACGTCAAGGGCGTGCGCGAAGGGCGCGATGTCTCGGCCGCCGCCGAGATCCGCTGGGAAGGCGAAGGCGGCCAGCCCGAGCCGCAGGACATCCCCGGCGACGAAGGCCACCACCAGCGCGGCTATGTCCAGACCGAGGATGGCCATTACCAGTTGCACGACGGCTCGATCGTGATCGCCTCGATCACGTCCTGCACCAACACGTCGAACCCCTATGTGATGATCGGCGCCGGTCTGGTGGCCCGCAAGGCCCGCGCGCTTGGCCTGACCCGCAAGCCTTGGGTCAAAACCTCGCTCGCCCCCGGCAGCCAAGTGGTGTCGGCCTACCTTGAGGCCGCCAACCTGCAAGAGGATCTGGACGCCATCGGCTTCAACCTCGTGGGGTACGGCTGCACGACCTGCATCGGCAACTCGGGCCCGCTGGAGCCCGAGATCTCGAAGGCGATCAACGACTACGACCTGATTGCCACCTCGGTGCTGTCGGGCAACCGCAACTTCGAAGGCCGGATCAGCCCCGATGTGCGCGCCAACTATCTGGCCTCGCCGCCGCTGGTGGTGGCCTATGCGCTGGTGGGTGACATGAACGTCGACATCGCCACCGCATCGCTGGGCAAGGACAAGGACGGCAACGACGTCTATCTGAAAGACATCTGGCCCTCGGCCGCCGAGGTCTCGGAACTGGTCGAGCGCACCGTCACCCGCGAGGCGTTCCAGTCGAAATACGCCGACGTCTTCAAGGGCGACGAGAAGTGGCAGGCGGTCAAGACCACCGACAGCCAGACCTACGACTGGCCCGCAAGCTCGACCTACATCCAGAACCCGCCCTACTTCCGCGACATGCCCGCCGAGGCCGGCACCATCTCGGACGTCAAGGACGCCCGCGTTCTGGCGATCCTGGGCGACATGGTCACCACCGACCACATCAGCCCCGCAGGCTCGTTCAAGGAAACCACCCCCGCCGGTCAGTATCTGAACGAACGGCAGGTGCCGGTGCGCGAGTTCAACTCCTATGGGTCGCGTCGCGGCAACCACGAGGTGATGATGCGCGGCACCTTCGCCAACATCCGCATCCGCAACGAGATGCTGGACGGGGTCGAAGGCGGCTACACCAAGGGCCCCGACGGCAGCCAGAAGGCGATCTTTGATGCCGCACAGGCCTATCAGGATCAGGGCACGCCGCTGGTGATCGTGGCCGGCGAACAATACGGCGCAGGCTCGTCCCGCGACTGGGCGGCCAAGGGCACGGCCCTGCTGGGCGTCAAGGCCGTCATCGCCGAAAGCTACGAGCGCATCCACCGGTCGAACCTTGTCGGCATGGGCGTCATCCCGTTCGAGTTCACCGAGGGCGACAGCCGCACAAGCCTTGGCCTGACCGGCGACGAGACCTTCTCGATCACCGGGCTGGAGGGCGACCTGAAGCCCGGCGCAATCGTTCCCTGCACCATCAAAAGCCCCGACGGCACCAGCCGCGAGATCCAGCTGAAGTGCCGGATCGATACGGCGGTGGAAAAGGAATACGTCGAGAACGGCGGCGTGCTGCACTATGTGCTGCGCGATCTGGCCAAAAGCTGATCGGTCGGGGGCCTTGGCCCCCACACCTCCTCCCCCCCAAAACATCAAAGCCCCCGCGGGATCTCGCGGGGGCTTTTTTGATGCTGTCTGGAAATGCGCTTGAAAGACGAAGGCCGGGTCGCCCGGATCAGGGGATCAGGCTGCCCGTCCAGCCCGCGCCCTGAAGCGCCGGTACGAACCGCTGCTCGAAGTCCGAGCCGACCATCGCCCCGGCGAAATGCGCCGAGATCTGGCCTTCGGCATCCAGAATGAAGGTCTGGGGCGGCGCGGTGACGCCCCAGCGGGCCGCGACCTGTCCGCCGCTGTCCAGCACCACCGCCGCGAAGGGATCGCCCAGTTCGTTCAGATAGGACCGGGCGTCTTCGGGCGTATCCTGAATATCGACGCCGATGATGGGCACGCCGGCGGCTTCCAGCTTCAACAGGGTCGGATGTTCGGCCCGGCACGGGGGGCACCAACTGGCCCAGAAGTTCACAACGACGGGCCCCGAGCCGATCAGCGAGGATGCGGCGCCATTGGTGGTGTCAGAGGTATCAAGCGACGGGGCGGCCTGCCCGACCAGATCGGATTGCAGGATCGGGCGGCCGCCGCTTGCGGGCGGCTTGTTCCACGGCAGATCATCGCGCAGCACGTAGGCCAGAACCAACACGCCCGACAGGGCCAACGCCGCCGTCGGCACCAGCCATCGCATCACCGGGCGGCGGGGGCGGGACATCCGCCCTTAGCCCCGCTGCGGGGTCGAGGGTGCGGGGGACGCGGGCGCAGTCGCCTCGACGCCAGCGCCCGGCCCGGCTTGCTGACCGGTCGGGACCGATGCGCGCAGGGCCGCACGACGCGCCTCGGCGGCGTCAAGCCTGCGGCGGACCACGGCGGCGCGGCGCAGGGACACCAGCACCAGCAGCACGATCAGAACCACCGAGGCGCCGTAGGCCGACAGCACCGTGTCGGCGTATTTACCGAGATCGGGCATCATGCCAGACGCTCCCGCGCTTCAAGCGCATCCAGCCTGCGCTGGCGGATCTCGGTCCGGGTGCGCAGGAAGACCAGCGTGATGAAGAACAGCACGAATCCGGCGATGCAGAAGAGCAGCGGGAAGAAATAGACGTCCGAGACGTTCTCTTCCTTGTCCAGCGACAGCGACGCGCCCTGATGCAGGCCCTGATTCCAGAAGTTGACCGCATAGCGGCTGAGCAGCGCAAAGACCGAGCCCACGATACACAGAACGCTGGTCAGGTCGGCTGCGGTGTCGGGGGTCTCGATGGCCTCCCACAACGCGATATAGCCAAGGTAGAACAGGAACAGGATCAGAAACGAGGTCAGGCGCGGATCCCAGGCCCACCAGGTGCCCCACATGGGCTGGCCCCAGATGGCGCCCGTGGCCAGCGCGATCAGCGTCATGGTCAGCCCGATGGGCGCCGCCGCCCGCGCCGCCAACGCCGAGACATGGTGACGCCGGACCAGCCAGATCAGCGAGGCCACCAGCATCATCATCCACGCATTGATCGCCATCAGGGCGGCGGGCACATGCAGATAGATGATCTTGACCGTCGATCCCTGACGGTAATCGTCGCCCGTTAAGAAGAACCCCCAGACCAGTCCGACGACAAGCGTGAACAGAGTCAGGCCCACAAGCCAGGGGAGCGCCGCACCCGAGACCTGCATAAAACGTTTCGGATTCGCATATTCCCAAATCGACATATGTTGTCTCTACGCTGCCCCGCGCCGCCGCTCAAGCCCGCAGCGCAATCGCGGGTTTGCGGGGTCTATCACAATTGCGTAGCATTTTCCGGCCTTTGGCGGCACGTGCGCGGGGGCTGCGGCACCGAAGCGCAGGCAGATTTTCAAGCAGGCCGGCGGGTTCGCGGGGCCTAGCGCAGGTTGATCCGCAGCGCGGCGGCCGAGGCGAAGGGCAACAGCGCCACCACCGCCAGCGTGATGCCCGCCAGCATCGCCAGAGGGGTCGTCACGGGCAGGCCCTCGGCCCCGCGGCGGACGGTCTCGGCGCCGAAGATCAGGGTCGGGACGTACAGCGGCAGCACCAGAAGCGACAACAGCAGCCCGCCGCGTTTCAGCCCCACGGTCAGCGCCGCCCCGAAGGCCCCGATGAAGCTGAGCGCCGGCGTGCCGATCGCAAGGCTGAGGATCATGTAGCCATAGGCGGGCCCCGGAAGGTTCAGCAAAACCCCCAGCAGCGGCGCGATCAGCACAAGCGGCAGGCCGGTCGTCACCCAATGGGCAAACGCCTTGGCGGCGGCGACGCCTTCCAGCGGCACCGGGGCCACGGCCAGCAGATCAAGCGATCCATCCTCGAAATCCAGCTGGAAGATCCGGTCGAGGGACAGCAGACAGGCCAGCAACGCGCCGACCCACAGCACGCCCGGCGCGATGCGCGACAGGAACTGCGCCTCGGGGCCGACGCCGAAGGGGATCAGCACCACAAGGATCAAAAAGAACGCAAGGCCAAGGCCAAAGCCGCCGCCCGCCCGCACGCCAAGGGCCAGATCGCGCAGGAACAATCGGATCACAGGAAGGCCTCGTCGTCGAACGGATCATGCGGGCGCGATTGGGGCATGCCCTGCCCCTGATCGGCAAAGGCCGGAACGACGTCCCCGGCCGAATGGGCGCGGAACGGCGTCAGGTCCAGCACGTCGGCCTGCAGCCCCAGATCGATATGCGTGGCGATCAGCGCCGAGCCGCCGCCCGCGCAGTGGCCGCGGATGGCATCGGCGAACAGCCCCACGCTTTGGCGGTCCAGCGACACGGTGGGCTCGTCCAGAATCCAGATCGGACGCCCGGTGACCAGCAGACGGGCCAGCCCGAGCCGCCGCTTTTGCCCCGCCGAGAGGTTCTGCGCCAGACGCTCTTGCAGTGGTTTCAGGTCGAACGCCTCGAGTGCGCGGTCGATGCCGGGGCCGCCGAAGATGGCCGACCAAAACGTCAGATTCTCGGCCACGGTCATCTGCGCCTTCAACCCGTCGGCATGGGCGCCATAGGCCAGCCTGTCGGTCCCGCCTTCGACCCGGCCTGCCAGCGCGGGCTGCAATCCGGCAACCGTGCGCAGCAGGGTGGTTTTACCGATGCCGTTGGGGCCGCGCAGGATCAGCACCTGTCCGGGACGCAGCGCGAAGCTGACCCCGTGCAGGACCGCAAGCCCGCCACGGGCGCAGGAAAGGCTGTCTACCGTCAGCATGGGCCCTGCTTAACCCAAGGCCCCGACGACAAAAAGCGAAATTGAGATGCGGACCAGCGAGCAACTCGCCGGTCGTCCGGGGCGCGGTCAGACCGGAAGCAAGGCCGCGCCGACCCGGCGCCCCTCGGACAGCAGGATGTTGTAGGTGCGGCAGGCGGGCGGGCTTGCCATGACCTCGAGCCCCACCGACAGGCCTTCGAGCCGCTCGCGCAGCTCTTTCGGCGGATGGGCAATCTCGGCGCCCATGCCAAGGAAGAGAACGTCGATCGAGGGCGCGGCCTCGATCAGGCGGGTGCTGTCGTCCAGCCCCTGCCACGAATAGATCCCGTCGGGCAGCAGCAGGACCGGACCGTCGATCACACGCCCGCCGACGCGAAAGAACCCGGGGCCGTAGCCCTCGACCGGGCGGTTGTCGTCAAACCTGATCTCGTTCAGTTGCATGTCATCCCCCCTTGGGTTGTCTTGCGATCTGAGCCTAGGATGACTGGTCCCGACCCCGCGTTACGCAGCAGGCTGGCCATCATCCGTTCCACACCGGCAGGCCCATGACCGCCGAGACGGCGATGATCGCATAGGCCACGGCGCGATAGGTCCGCCCGTAGGACGGGTTGAACATCCACGCGCCGATCTGGACCGCGATCAGGTAGGGCACCGAGACCATAAGTCCCAGAATCACCGCCTGACTGACCATCAATCCGCCGACCATATAGAAGCCCAATGTCAGGATATCGAAGGCCATCAGATACATCAGGATGTTGGCGCGGATGCGTCCGGCCCCCATCGGGCTGGCCATGTAAAGCATGATCACCGGCGGGCCCGCCAGTCCGACCGCGCCGCCGATCAGCCCCGCCGCGCCGCCGGTGCCATACACCATCTTGCGGCTGAGCAACCCGTTGTAGCGCAAGCCTCCCGCCAATGCGGCCACCAGCGCCAGCGTCAGGAACGACACCGCATAGCGGAAGGTCTCGGGGGCCATGACCAGCAGCAGCATGATGCCGATGGGCAGCCCCACGACCGAGCCCGCGCTCAGGCGCAGCACATCCGCCGGATCGCCCTCGCGCCACGCTTTGGGCAGGGCCGGGATCGGGCCCAGCAGGTCCATCATGATCAGCGTGATCAGCACCCAGATCGGCGGGATGACCTGTGCCGCGATGGGCAGGTAGACCATCGCCGTGCCAAAGCCGGAAAAGCCGCGCAGAAGCCCCGCGACCAGCGCGGCGGCGCCCAGCATCCATAACCCCTCGATCTGCAGAAGCTCGGTCATGGACTGACTGAGCATCTCCATCTCAGGCGTCGATGTCGGCGAATTGGTTGCCGGCGGTGTTGTCGGGTTTGGACCAGTCGCGTTTGACGCCCAGATAAAGCAGCAGCGCCGTGGCCACGAAGACCGACGAATAGGTGCCGACGATCACGCCCCAGATCATCGCGAAGACAAAGCCGCGGATCACGTCGCCGCCCAGCACGAACAGCGACAGCAGCGCGATCAGCGTCGTGACCGAGGTCATCACCGTGCGCGACAGGGTCTCGTTGATCGACAGGTTCAGCACCTCGCGCAGGGACTTCTTCTTGTACTTGCGAAGGTTCTCGCGCATCCGGTCAAAGACGACCACGGTGTCGTTCAGCGAATAGCCGACGATGGTCAGCAGCGCCGCGATGATGGCCAGATCGAACTTGATCTGCAGCAGGCTGAAGATGCCGATGGTCAGGGTGATGTCATGCACCAGCGCCGCCACGGCCCCCAGCGAGAACTGCCATTCGAACCGCAGCCAGATGTAAAACAGCACCGCGCCGATCGCCAGAAGCACGGCCAGAACCGCCGTCTGGATCAACTCTCCCGAGACCTTTGGGCCGACGGATTCGACCGAGGGGAAGGTGATCGAGGGGTCAACCTTGGACAAGGCGGCCTCGATCCGGTTGATGGTTTCGACGGCGACGCTTTCGTCGCCCTCCTGCGCTTCGATCCGAACTTGGGTCACGTTCTGGTCGGGTTTGGTCGGGTCAAACACCTCGGTGATCGAGATGTCGCCCAACCCCAGCGGCTGCAGGGCATCGCGGTAGGTGCCCACGTCGACGCTGCTTTCCGCTTGGGTGCGGATCGTGGTGCCGCCCCGGAAGTCGATGCCGAAGTTCAGGCCCATCACGAAGAACAGGACAATCGACACCACCATCGCAAGGACCGAGGCCCCGAAGGTCGCCTTCCAGAAGCGGAAGAAGTTCCAGTTGGTTTCAGAGGGTACGAGTTTCAGACGCATGTTCGTATTCCTCAGACTTCGATGGACTTGGGGCGACGCCGCTCGAACCACAGCACGACCAGCAGACGGGTGACGTAGATTGCGGTGAAGACGGACGTTATGATGCCGATCCCCAGAGTGACCGCAAAGCCGCGCACCGGGCCCGAGCCCATGGTGAACAGGATGACGGCGGTGATGAAGGTGGTGATATTGGCGTCCAGAATGGCCGACAGGGCCTTTTCATAGCCCAGCTCGATGGCCCGGCTGGGGCCGCGCGCGGTTTTCAGCTCTTCGCGGATGCGCTCGAAGATCAGCACGTTGGCATCCACGGCCATACCGATCGTCAGCACGATGCCGGCGATGCCCGGAAGCGTCAGCGTGGCCCCCACGATCGACAGCAGCCCGAAGATCAGGCCAAGGTTCAGCAGCAGCGCGATGTCGGCGAAGATGCCGAACAGACCGTAGCTGAGCGCCATGAAGATCAGCACCGCGACAAAAGCCACGATGCTGGCGATGGTGCCCGCGTCGATGCTGTCCTGCCCCAACTCGGGGCCGATGGTGCGTTCTTCCAGAAAGTCGATCTTGGCCGGCAGGGCGCCTGCACGCAGAAGGACGGCGAGCTGGGTCGATTCCTCGACCGAGAAGCTGCCGGTGATGATGCCCGACCCGCCCGGAATGTGGCTTTGGATGACCGGCGCCGAAATCACCTCGTCGTCCAGCACGATGGCGAAGGGCGAGCCGATGTTGGCGGCGGTATAGTCGCCGAACTTGCGCGCGCCCGTGGGGTTGAACCGGAAATTCACCGCCGGGCGGCCGTTCTGGTCAAACGCGGGCTGGGCGTCGGTCAGCTCTTCGCCGGTGACGACGGGGGTGCGTTCAAGGATGTAATAGACGCCCTGTTCATCCAGCGACGGCAACAGCACGTTGCGGGCGCCGGGGTTGGCTTCTGCGTCCTGCGTGCGTCCGACCACGGGCTGAAAGGTCAGCTGCGCGGTGGTGCCGATGATCGCCTTCAGCTCTTCGGCCGAGCCGATGCCGGGCACCTGAATCAGGATGCGGTCCGCGCCTTGGCGCTGGATCGTGGGCTCGCGGGTGCCAACCTCGTCGACGCGGCGGCGGATGATCTCCAGCGATTGCTGGATGGTGCGGTCGTCGGTGGCGGCACGCTCGGCCTCGGACAGGGCGACGACAACCTCGCCGTTCTCGCCGCTGACCACCAGATCGGTTTCCCCCACCCCGGTCAGCGAGGTGACAGGCTGCGCCAGCTTGCGGACGGCGGCGACGGCGGTCTGGATCGCCTCGGGCTTCGAGATGCGGACCCGCAGCACATCGCCCTCGGTCGTCTGGCGGCGGACGGTGCCCACCTCGGCGCGGACATCGCGCAGGGCATCGCGCACTTCGGGCCAGATCGCGTCCATGCGTGCGGCATAGACGTCCTGCACACGCACTTCGCCCAAAAGATGCGCCCCGCCCCTCAGGTCAAGCCCAAGGTTAACAAGGGTCGCAGGCATCCAATCGGGCCAAAGGGCCTGATCGGCGGTCATTTCCGGCGTGACCGGCAGACCGGCCTCGATCGATTTCACCGCATCGTTATGACGCTCGACCCGGTCGTAGAACAGGTTGGGCAATGCGAACATCAGGCCGATCAGGCAAATGCCCAGGATCACGACCCGCCGGAAGGTTGGGAAATGCATGATGAGTTACCGCGACCTCAGGACGCTGCGGGTTCGGTCTTGGACAGAACCTGCCCGATGGTCGCACGCAGCACGCGAACCTTGACGCCTTCGGCAATCTCGACCTCGACTTCGTCGTCGTCCTTGACCTTGACCACTTTGCCGATGATGCCGCCTTGGGTGATCACCAGATCGCCGCGACGCAGCGCTGCGACCATCGCCTTGTGTTCCTTGACCTTTTTCTGCTGCGGACGGATCAGCAGGAAATACATGATCGCGAAGATCAGGATCAGGGGAACGAAGCTGGTCAGGGCACCGGCGGCACCGCCACCGGCGGCTTGGGCATAGGCAGGAGTTGCGAACATCTGAGGGTCCTTGGTCTGTAGCGGGCCAATGGCCCCGTTCCGATTTGAGCCGCACCCTATCGCCGCCTTGACGGATGCACAAGGTATCGGCGCAGCACCCGAGGCAGGGCCGGTGCGGTGACTGATACGGGCCCTGAGCCGGGCCCGGATACTGGACCGGATACTGGGCCAGACACGGCACAAGACGCCACCACGCGATCCCACCCAAGCGGTCGCGGATCGCGGCCCCGAATGTCACATCGCTGCCCGCGCCGGCACAGAACATCGCCGCGCCGGGGCTTGGCCCTTTACTTGGGACGCGGCGGCTGCAAGCCTGCGCCAAGTCGAGAAACGCCGCACCACCGCGCGGCATTGCCCGGATCGCGCCACCCCGTCGCAAGGGGTCGGTGCACTTGCAAGGATGACTCTGCGATGAGCGCCACACCAGAGCTTAAGATACTGGAAAACCTGATCTCTCGGGTCGCGTTGGGCGACCGGTCGGCGTTTTCCAGTCTTTATGATGCGACCTCTGCGAAACTTCTTGGCGTCTGTTTGCGTGTGTTGAAACAGCGATCAATTGCGGAGGATGCCTTGCAGGACGCCTATGTCAAAATCTGGAAAGGCGCCGACCGGTTCGTCGCCAACGGGTTAAGCCCGATGACATGGCTGATCACGATTGCGCGAAACTGCGCCATCGACCGGCTGCGTGCGTCCAGACGGTCGGTCCCGGCCGATATCGACACCGTGACCGAGACGCTGGCCGCTCCCGGCCCCTCGCCCGAACAGGCGGTGATTGCCGGGTCCGACGCCCGCCAGATCTCGACCTGCATGGACGAGTTGGAGGACCGCCGCCGCGACGCCATCCGCGGTGCCTATCTGGACGGCGAAAGCTATTCGGATCTTGCACAGAAATTCGACGTGCCCCTGAACACCATGCGGACATGGCTGCGTCGGGGTCTGATCAGTCTCAGGGAGTGTATGGAGCGATGAGCGACCCCAACGAGAGACACGAAGAGTCCGCTCTGGCAGCGGAATACGCCCTGCGTCTTCTGGAAGGCAACGAGTTGCGCATGGCCGAAGCCCGCGCCTCGGCCGACCCGGAATTCGCCCGCGAGGTCGCGGCGTGGCAAGAGGATCTGTCCGCACTGTCTGACGCCACCGCCCCCGTCAAACCCCGCCGCCGCGTCAAGTCGGGCGTGCAGACCACGCTGTTCGGCGCGGCCGAAGGGTCCGGACTGTGGTCCGCGGTCGGACTCTGGCGTGGTCTGGCGCTGGCGTCGATGACCGCGACCGCCGCATTGGCCGTGCTGCTGATGACGGCGCCCCAGTCGGGGTTTGGGCCGGAAGGGACCGTAACCGACCCCGGAACCGGTCCCGGCACCGGACAAATCGCGCAGGCGCCGCTTTATATCGGCGAGATCGCGTCCGAGGATGGCAGCCTGCGGCTTCTGGCGGCATACGACAGCGCCTCGGAAACGGTGCAGTTCCGGCGCGTGGCGGGCGCCCCGCGCCCCGGTCGTGCGCTGGAGCTTTGGGCGATCACCGACGGCAAGGCCCCGGTCTCGCTGGGTCTGATCGACGGCGCGGACGGCCAGCGCGTGCCCCTGCCCGAGGCCGTCGTGGCCCAGCTTTCGCCGGCTCCGACCGATGGCGCCGCGCCCGCTGCGGCACAACTGATCCTTGCGATCAGCGACGAGCCGCCGGGAGGCTCGCCTACCGGACAGCCTACGGGCGATGTTCTGGCAGCCGGTCCGGTCACGACTCTCTGACAAGGCAAGGTCACATTTTACTGCCGACAAGGCCCGCCGAGACCGCTCGGCGGGCCTTTTTCTTGCTCAGCACCGCCCCGCAAGCCATTGAAACCGCACAAATATCGACAAATCCGCCCCCGGACGGATCCTTTTCGATGCCGGTGTGAAACTTTCCTGCGACCGCCCCCGTGGGTTCCTTCGACTACGGGCAACATGGGGTTGCCCACACCAAGGGAGAGACCCATGAAACTTTTCGTCAAACTCAGCACCGCCGTCGCAACCGCAGCCCTGTTGGCCACCGCGGCCCACGCAGAAAACCCGATGGTCGGCGGCGCCGCCATGTTCGAGACCAAGAACATCGTCGAGAACGCCGTCAACTCGAAGGATCACACCACGCTGGTCGCCGCCGTCAAGGCCGCCGGTCTGGTCGACACGCTGATGGGCCCCGGTCCCTTCACCGTCTTCGCCCCCGTGAACTCGGCCTTCGAGGCCCTGCCCGCCGGCACCGTCGACACATTGCTCAAGCCCGAAGGCAAGCCGATGCTGACCAAGGTGCTGACCGCCCATGTCGTGCCCGGCAAATGGACCGGCGCCGATATCGCGCAGAAGATCCGCGGCTCCAAGGACGGGTTTTTCCACTTCAAGGCCGTCTCGGGTGACGCGCTGTCGGCCCAGATGCGCGGCAACAACCTGTTCATCTTTGACGAATCCGGCAACGCCAGCCGCGTGACCATCGCCGACGTCGAACAGTCGAACGGCGTGATCCACGTGGTCAACAAGGTACTGCTGCCGAAATAAGAGCAAAATACGTATGGCATGCAGGGCGCCGTCCCCGGGTATTCCGGGGGCGGCGCTTATGCGTTTGGGGGTCTCGCGCCCATCGACGTGGGTCGCGGGCGGGCGCCCCGCACCGGGAAAATCCGTCGGTTACACCCGGATCGAAACCGGCTAAGAACGCGCCCAGGACGTCACCGCGACGAATCCAGCCGAACACCAGCTGCCCGAGGACCGACATGCACGATATCCGCGCCATCCGCGACACCCCCGACGCCTTTGACACCGCCCTTGGCCGGCGCGGACTTTCGGGCGCCGCGCAGGAGATCCTGTCGATCGACACCGCCCGCCGCGAGGCCATCGCCCAGGCAGAAGAGGCGCAGGCCGCCCGCAACGCGGCCTCGAAAGAGGTGGGCGCGGCCAAGGCCAAGGGCGACGAGGATGAGTTCCAGCGTCTGCGCGCCCTTGTGGCCGAGAAAAAGCAACAGATCGCCACGCTTGAGGAGAAGGCCCGCGAAGGCGACGAGCGTCTGCGCGACTTGCTGATGGGCCTGCCTAACCTGCCGCTGGACGAGGTGCCGGACGGCACTGACGAGGCCGACAACGTCGAGATGCGCCGTCAGGGCAACCCGCCGCAGTTCGATTTCACCCCGCTCGAGCATTACGACATCCCCGCGGCCAAGCCCGGACTGGACTTTGAAACCGCCGCCCGCCTGTCGGGCTCGCGCTTTGTAGTGCTGCGCGGGGCAATGGCGCGGGTGCACCGGGCGCTGGCGCAGTTCATGCTGGACGTCCACGCCACCGAGAACGGGCTAGAGGAAACCTGGACCCCGGTGCTGGTGCGCGAAGAGATGATGTATGGCACCGGCCAGCTGCCCAAGTTCGGCGAAGACAGCTATCAGACCACCAACGGCTGGTGGCTGGTGCCCACCGCCGAGGTGACGCTGACCAACACCGTGAACGGCCAGACGCTGGACGCCGGGCAACTGCCGCTGCGCCTGTGCGCCCACACCCAGTGTTTCCGCTCGGAAGCGGGCAGCGCCGGGCGCGACACTTCGGGCATGCTGCGCCAGCATCAGTTCGAGAAGGTCGAGATGGTGTCGATCACGCACCCCGACACGTCGCGCGACGAGCTGGATCGCATGACCCGCTGCGCCGAGGATATTCTGGACCGGCTCGGACTGGCCTATCGGACCGTCGTCCTGTGCACCGGCGACATGGGCTTCGGCGCCCGCCGCACCCACGATATCGAGGTTTGGCTGCCCGGTCAGAACACCTACCGCGAGATCAGTTCGGTCTCGCTGGTCGGTGATTTTCAGGCCCGCCGCATGAACGCCCGGTTCCGCCCCGAGGGCGGCGGCAAGCCCGAGTTTGTGCACACGCTGAACGGCTCGGGTCTGGCCGTGGGGCGCTGTCTGATCGCGGTGCTGGAAAACGGGCAACAAGAAGACGGATCGATTGCCCTGCCAGAGGCGTTGCACCCCTATCTGCGCGGCGCGACCCGCATTGACGCCGACGGCGTGCTTGGCTGAGCCGGGCCTGACCTGAGCGGGACTTAACTGGGCTTTAACTGGGCCTAAACAGGGCCTGGCTAGACCGGGGGGATCATGGGTCGCGGCGGCATCACCTGACGGAAGGCGACCGCAATGACGCGACCAGATCTAGACCCTCAGCGGCCCCTAGCGGCCAGCGACTCAGCTCCCGGCAACCGGGCCCTTTGGGCGACGCTTGCGCTTGTGACCACCTTGGCCTTCGTGATCTCGCCGTTGCTGACGCCGGGGTTCGGCGGGTTCGACCCCGACCTTTACCCGGTGCCGCAGGTAAATCCGCCGGTGCAGCCCGCCGGCTGGGCCTTTTCGATCTGGGGCGTGATTTATCTGTGGTTGCTGATCTCGGCGGTCTTCGGATGGCTGCGGCGGCGCGATGACCCGGCATGGACCGCCGCGCGCATACCCTTAAGCCTGTCGCTGGGCGTTGGCAGCGTCTGGCTGGCGGTGGCACTGCAAAGCCCGGTCTGGGCCACTGTGCTGATCTGGCTGATGCTCATCGCGGCGATGGCAGCCCTTTGGCGCACACCCCTGCGCGACCGGGTCTGGCTGCGCGGGCCGCTGGCGCTTTACGCCGGATGGCTGACGGCGGCGAGCCTTGTGTCGCTGGGCCTGCTGGGCGCGGGCTATGGGGTGGCCGCGTCGGTGCTGGGCCAGACCGGCTGGGCGGCGCTGGTGATCGTCGCCGCCATCCTGCTGGGCGGAGCGGTCCAGTCCCGCCTGCCCCGCGCGCCCTTCTACGGCGTCGGGATCGCATGGGCTCTGATCGCAATCGCGGCGCAGAACGCGGGCAACAATCTTGCCTTGACCGCTCTGGCCGCCTTGGGCGCAATCCTATTGGCGTGGCTAGCACTGCGGTCCGCCCGCGCGGAACAGGCTTAGGGACGCGCCCCTCGCGGGCCGCGACGCACCTAGCTGGCCGCGCGTTCCTCGACCTGATCGGCCAGCGCTTCGGCGCGGGCGGCAAGCTCGGCCAGACTGTCCTTCACGGCGCCGGGAATAACGGGCACCTCGATGCGGTCGGGCTCGGGGCGCGGGGCGGATTCCAGCGCGGCGATGCGGGCGGTGGCCTCCTCCAGATCGGCGCGGGCGCGTTCCAGATCCTCGTTCAGACCGGCGGTCTTGTCGGCCAGCATCAGCCCTGTCATCAACAGCATCCGCGCCTCGGGCAGACGCCCGATCTGGCTGAGCAGTGCCTGCGCTTCGGCGTCCAGCAGGGCGGCGGCGGCTTGAAGGTAATGCTCTTCCCCCTCTTGGCAGGCGACCTCGAATACCCGTCCGCCTATCTCGATCGCGACTTCGGCCATGTCAGCTTTCCTCCAGCAGGGGTTTCATCTCGGTCAGGATGGCGTCCATCTCGGCGATCTCGGCGTCCCGGCTGACGCGCAGGGCATCAAGCTCGGTCATCATGGCGATGTTGATCAGATGCGGATCGCCCACCATCGCGCCGTTCTGATCGCGCAGTTTCTGGTTGTTCTCGCGCAGTCGGGCATTGGCGCTGCGCAGCCGCTGGCAGGTTATCTCGACATCCTCAAGCTGATGCTGAAGCTGCATGACGCTGGATTCCAGATCGGTCTGGCTGGTCTCGTGCTTCTTGTGAACCGCTTTCAGACGTTCTTCCAACTGGGCCGACGTGGCGCGTTCGTCTTCCAGCGCCTGCCGCAACTCGGTGTCGGGGTCCACGGCGTCGGCCCCCGCGCCAAAACCGTCAAGCCCCTGCCCGATCCGGTCCAAAGCTTCGCTCAGACGTCGTTCAAGATCGCTGATGTCGCCCATCTGCTGCCCCTTTTGCTGCCCGCGCTGCCCCACCCAAAGGGGCACTTGCCGCGATTCGTACCCTGAAAGGCGCGAATCGGCTACAGGTGTTAGCCGGATTTTAACCAATGCAATCAGGAATTGCGCCCCCTTTTCAACCGTCAACGGGCAACCGCTCATCCAAGGGGTGAAACCGGCTGATGTCTTGCACTTCGCTCCGGGGGTGCTATCACCCGGCCAACACCCCCTGACCACATGACAAAGGACGCGAGCCTTGGATATCGCCGATCTGCGCAAGACGCATCCCGACCACTGGAACAAAGCCGCCGCGATCCGTGCGCTGACGCTGGACGCCGTGAAGCAAGCCAACTCGGGCCATTCCGGCATGCCTATGGGCATGGCCGATGTGGCGACGGTTCTTTACGAAAACCACCTGAAGTTCGACGCGGCCAACCCCGAGTGGCCCGACCGCGACCGGTTCATCCTGTCGGCGGGCCACGGCTCGATGCTGATCTACAGCCTGCTCTATCTGACGGGCGACGCCGAGGTGACGCTGGACCAGATCAAGAATTTCCGCCAGTGGGGCGCCAAGACCGCCGGCCACCCCGAGAACTTTCTGGTGAAAGCGATCGAAACCACCACCGGCCCTCTGGGTCAGGGCATCGCCAACTCGGTGGGCTTTGCCCTTGCCGAAGAGGTGCTGCGCGCCCGTTGGGGCAAGAAGATCGTCGATCACCACACTTACGTCATCGCCGGCGACGGCTGCCTGATGGAGGGCATCAGCCAAGAGGCCATCGCCCTTGCCGGTCGCCAGAAGCTGTCGAAGCTGATCGTGATGTGGGACAACAACGGCATCACCATCGACGGCAAGGTGTCGCTGTCGGACATCACCGATCAGCAGGCCCGCTTCAAGGCCTCGGGTTGGTCGGTCTTTGAATGCGACGGCCACGACCCCAAGGATATCGACCGCGCGATCACCGAGGCCAAGGCCGCCGACACGCCCTCGATGATCGACTGCCGGACGCATATCGCGCTGGGATCGTCGGCGCAGGACACGTCGAAAGGCCACGGCGCGCTTACCGACGATCAGCTCGTGACCGACACCAAAGAGACATACGGCTGGAATTACGGACCCTTCGAGGTCCCTGCCGAGATCAAATCCCAGTGGGAGGAGATCGGCAGCCGTGGTGCCGCCGCGCGGCAAGAGTGGCTGGACCGCTTCGCCAAGCTCTCGGCCAGCAAGCAGGCCGAGTTCGACCGGGCCTTTGCCGGTGATGTGCCGAAACGTCTGGCCTCGACCATCAAGGCGTTGAAAAAGCAGATCAGCGAGTCCGCCCCCAAGGTCGCCACCCGCAAAAGCTCGGAGACGGTGCTGGAAGTGGTCAACCCGATCATGCCCGAGACCTTTGGCGGCTCGGCCGATCTGACCGGATCGAACAACACGCTGACGGCGGATCTGGGCGTGCATGACGTCGACAACCGCGACGGGCGCTACATGTATTACGGCATCCGCGAACATGGCATGGCTTCGGCGATGAACGGCATGGCGCTGCACGGCGGCGTGCGCCCCTATGGCGGCACGTTCATGTGTTTCACCGACTACGCCCGCCCCGCGATGCGTCTGTCGGCGCTGATGAAACAGCCCGTGGTCTATGTGATGACGCATGATTCCATCGGTCTGGGCGAAGACGGCCCGACCCACCAGCCGGTGGAACATCTGGCCATGCTGCGCGCCACGCCCAACATGAACGTCTTCCGCCCCGCCGACACGGTCGAGACCGCCGAGGCGTGGGAACTGGCGCTGACCACCAAAACCACGCCGTCGGTGCTGGCCTTGTCGCGTCAGGGCCTGCCCACCGTCCGGACCGAGCATAAGACCAAGAACCTGACCGCGCAGGGCGCCTATGTTCTGGCCGACGCCGAGGGCAAGCGCATGGCAATCCTGATGGCCAGCGGCTCCGAGGTCGAGGTGGCGATGAAGGCCCGCGATCTGCTGCACGCGGAAGGCATCGGCACCCGCGTCGTCTCGATGCCCTGCTGGGAGCTTTTCGCCCAGCAAGACGAAAGCTACCGCAAGCGCGTTCTGCCCGCGGGCCCCGTGCGCGTGGGGATCGAGGCCGGTGTGCGTTTCGGCTGGGACGAATGGCTGTCGGGCGAGCGTGGCCGCGCCAACAAGTCGGCCTTTGTTGGCATGGATAGCTTCGGCGCCTCGGCCCCGGCGGATACGTTGTTCGAAAAGTTCGGCATCACCGCCGAGGCTGTGGCCGATGCGGTCAAAGCCTTGCTGAGCTGAAGCTGATTATCCCCCGGAGCCGCACATTGCCGGCGCCGGGGGACGCTTCCCGCGGTCAGACCCGCGCCGCATCCACCGCGAACCGTCCGCCGCCGTGGGCGTAAAGCGCCAGACACCCGCCTGAAATCGCCCAGTTCTTGACGAAGATGGTCATCTGCCACGGGTCCTCGGGGATCAGGTGGAACAGGCTTGTCACGCCGCAATAGACAGCAAGCAGCAAAGCCGTCGCCCGCACCCGCCAGCCCAGCACCAGCGCCACTCCGGCAAGCGCGTTGAAGATCAGCGCGGGCCAGATCAGCGCCCCCGGCAAAGACGCCCCGGTCAGCAGGTCCATTGCCGGCACCGGGTCGGCCCATTTCTGCGCCGCCCCGCCCAGAAACAGCACCGCCAGCAGAATGCGGCCCGCCAAGACCGCCCAATCGGCTAGCGGCGGTTGCGGGTCGGGGTGGATCGAAGGATTCGGCATGGCAGATTCGATCTTTCTGTGACAGGACGGGCGGCGCAGACCCCAGACCTAGTGCACCGCGGCCCCGCTGCCAGCCGTGCGGGTCGCGACTGTTCCGGCACACAAACGGTATACCGACCGCCGCTGTTTGCGCTAACCTGCGACGCGGTGCTCCGGTTTGCGCTAACACGCTGAGATCCCGGCGCTTTCGACTTGGGCCAGTTGGGTTTGGCTGCTACATGCTGGCCAACCTTTCAGGAACAGTTCGCCAAGGAGTGCTTTGACATGACGACCACAATCGGGATCAACGGATTCGGACGTATCGGCCGCTGCACCCTTGCTCATATCGCGGAATCGGGCCGTAACGACGTTCAGGTCGTGAAGGTCAACGCCACCGGCCCGGTCGAGACCAACGCCCACCTGCTGAAGTACGACAGCGTCCATGGCCGCTTTGGCGGCGACGTCCGCGTCGAGGGCAACACGATGGATCTGGGCCGCGGCCCGATGGAGATGTTCTCGACCTATGACCCGACCGAACTGGACTGGTCGGGCTGCGACATCGTTCTGGAATGCACGGGCAAGTTCAACGACGGCAAGAAATCCGCCGTGCATCTGGACCGGGGCGCCAAGGCGGTGCTGATCTCGGCGCCCGCCTCGAACGTCGACCGCACGGTCGTCTACGGTGTGAACCACCGCGACATGCAGGCCGGAGAGCGCATGATCTCGAACGGGTCGTGCACCACCAACTGTCTGGCCCCGCTGGCCAAGGTCCTGCACGAGGGCATCGGCATCGAAGGTGGCCTGATGACCACGATCCACAGCTATACCGGCGACCAGCCGACGCTGGACCGCCGCCACGCCGATCTTTACCGCGCCCGCGCCGCCGCGATGGCGATGATCCCGACCTCGACCGGGGCTGCCAAGGCACTGGGGGAGGTGCTTCCCGATCTCAAGGGCAAGCTGGACGGCACCGCGATCCGGGTGCCCACGCCGAACGTCTCGGCGGTCGATCTGACCTTCACCGCCAGCCGCGATGTCACCGTCGACGAGGTGAACGAGCTGATGCGCGAAGCCGCCGCCGGTCACATGGGCGCGGTTCTGTCTTATGATCCGGAGCCCAAGGTTTCGATCGACTTCAACCACACGACCCACTCGTCGATCTTCGCGCCCGACCAGACCAAGGTTGTGGGTGGTCGGCTGGTGCGGGTTCTGGCATGGTACGACAACGAATGGGCTTTCTCGTGCCGCATGGCGGATACCGCAGCGGCGATGGGCCGGCTTTTGAACTGATCCCGGCCGGGGACACAACGACCAGAACGATCAGGGAGGGGACGACCGCCCCATGACGAACCGCATCGCGCTCGTGATTGCCCTGATCTTGGTCGGCCTGATTTTGGCGGATCTTTTCATATTCGAATGGGGGCTGCTGTTGTTCGTCGCCCGCAAGGCGTCCAACCTGTCCGAATGGCTGGCCTTCTGGCGGTAGCGTCCCGGGCTTGGACGAAATGAAAAACGCCCCCGGAGTTCGGGGGCGTTTTCGTTTTTCAGGTCGCGGGCGACCGCGCTGTTTTGGCGCCGATCACTCCATAAACGTGACGGTCGTGCCCTCGCGGACCATCTTCGACAGCTCGTGGGCGTCCCAGTTCGTCAGTCGGACACAGCCGTTGCTGGCGGCCTTGAACAGGGTCGTCGGGTTGGCCGTCCCGTGGATGCCATAGGTCGGCTTCGACAGGTCGATCCACGTCGAGCCCACCGGGCCGTTCGGACCGGGCGGCAGGATCAGCACTTCTTTATTGTCGCCTTGGGTGAAATTCACCTTCGGATTATAGGTATAGTTCGGATTGGGCGCGACGGCGGTGACCGTATGCGTGCCCGAAGGCGACGGCGTCGCCGCCGACCCGATGGTCACGGGGTAGTTGGTGATCATCCGCCCCGCCGCATCGAACGCCCGCAGGCGACGCGCGCTCTTGTCCAGTTCGATCCGGGTGACGACCGTGCTTTGGTTCTGCCCGGTCTCGACCACGTTCAGCGTCTCACCGGCGCGGAAGCTCGCGCCCGGATTCAGCCGCTTGAGGAAATCCTCGTCCATGTGGAAATCTTCGGCCAGACGCTCGGACACGCGGGTGAAGCCCAACTGGTCCAGTTCGGCCAGTTCGGCGTAATCGCTGGGAAGCGGCGCGCTCAGCCCCTCGGTGTCTTGCACGGTGATGGTGTAGGTGCCGGTGATCGGCGCGGCGGAATCGCCGCCAAGCGCGGCCCAGACCTGCGGATCCATCTGCCCGTCGATGGGCAGCGACTGCTGTTCCTCGAACGCCTTCAGCGCGCTTTCGGTCATGCCGCCCTTGACGCCATCGACCACACCCGGCGAGATCCCGGCCCGGTCAAGCAGGACCTGTACCTTGACGCCCAGCGGTGTCGCGCCGTCTGGCAGCGGACCGCCCGAATACTGCGCCTGATCGATGGCCGAGGGGCTCATGCCGGCGCTGCTTTGCCGTGCCTTGGGCCGGTCGGTCTGCGGGGATGCGGCAGGGGCAGCTGCGGGGGCGGCTGCGGGGGCGGGCGCAGGCGCTTCGGCGCGGGGCGCGGGGTCCGTGGATTGGACTGGCGCGGGCTGCGGCGCAGTGTTCGGCAGCGGAGCTTCGATGATCACAGGGTTGTCGGCCACGGGAGCTTGCTGGCGTGGCGCTTGCTGGATTGGTGCCTGCTGGCGGGGGGCCTGCTGGCGGGAAGCCGGGTCAACGATGCTGGGGTCTTCGATGGTCGGAAACTGGCTGCCGCCGGTTCCGGCCTGTCCCGATGCGGTGCCGCGCTGCGCCTGACGGGCCTTCAGTTCGGACAGGGGAATCAACTGCTCGGCCCGCGTGTCCTGCGCCCAGACGGCGCCCGACATCAGCGACACCGGAATTGCAGCGCCAAGAGCCAAGCTTGCGATCAAAGAGGGTTTTGCCATGTGTTCTTCTTCCTTTGCTGCTCGGAAGATGAACACGGCATTTACAGAGTTGTTCCCCCCTCACGCCGCATTCGCGAGGGTGTGATACCTTTTTTGCAGGGGCCCGTATCCAGTGACCGCATCAACGGTCAGAGACGCGACGACCGACCGGTGCCGATGCCGGACCGGCCTTTGACCTCAGCCCTTGGCGAACCGAGCCTTCAGCGCCTTGTTCACGGCGGGGGTCACGAACTTCGACACGTCGCCATCCAGTCGCGCGATCTCTTTCACCAGTTTCGAGGCGATGGCCTGATGCTTGGCGTCGGCCATCAGAAAGACGGTCTCGATCGAGCTGTTCAGACTGCGGTTCATGCCAACCATCTGATATTCATACTCGAAATCCGCAACCGCGCGCAGGCCGCGCAGGATCATCTGGGCGCCCACGTCGCGGGCGCAGTCGATCAGCAGGTTCTCGAACGGGTGCACGACGATCTCGGTGCCGGTTTCTTCGCTAAGCGAGGTACATTCGGCTTCGATCATGGCGACACGCTCTTCCAGATCGAACAACGGCCCCTTGTCGCGGTTGATCGCCACGCCGATCACCAGCCTGTCGACCAGAACCGAGGCGCGGCGAATGATGTCGATATGTCCGAGCGTGATCGGATCGAACGTTCCGGGATATAAACCGATGCGCATGAGGCCCCCCTTGGTTTCGCGCACGCAACCTTATTGCGCCGCGAAATGCAAGAGGTCCGGGATCGATGGCGCGGCTTAGTGGCCCATGATCATACCTTCAAGCGCCGACTTCTCCATCGACAGTTCGGACAGGCGCGCCTTGACCGCGTCGCCGATGGTGACGATCCCGACCATCTCGCCGTTCTCGACCACCGGCAGGTGCCGGAACCGGCGCTGGGTCATCGTCTGCAGGATCGCATCCGCACTGTCCGAGGCCCGGCAGGTCACGGGATTCGCAGTCATCATCTGCGCCACCGTCTCGGACAGGCAGGCGCCCCCTCGCGTGCCAAGCTCGCGCACGATGTCACGCTCGGACAGCATGCCAAGGGCCGTGCGCCCATCCTCGGACACCACGACCGAGCCGATCTTGCGCTCGGACAGGATCGCCGCCGCTTCGGACACCAGGGCCGAGGGCTTGACCGTCACCACGGTATTGTCGGACTTCGACGAGAGGATCTGCTTGACGAGCATGGACACGTCTCCTGCGATTGCTTCAACAATCCAGCGTCGTCAGGGTGCGTCAATTTGTCAAGGATCTTGCGTGTCCAGCATTTCCCGTCGCACCTCGGCCACCAGCAATTCGGCGAAGCGATTCAGGCGGTTGACCTTGCGGTCGTCCTCGTGGCGGACCAGATAGAAGCTGCGGGTCAGCTTGAACTGATCCACCAAAAGCCGGCGCATCCGGGGGGCGTGGCGCAGGGCGAACCCGTGCACGATGCCGATCCCCGCCCCCAGCCTGATCCACTGAAATTGCACCGCCACCGAGTTGGAGGCCAGATCCGGCTGACTGATGCCCAGACCCGACAGGTAATCCAGCTCGCGGTCGAAGATCATGTCGGGGATATAGCCGATGATCCGATGCCGGGTCAGATCCTCGACCGTGTCCACGGGGGGGGCGTTTTTCAGATAGAAGGGCATGGCGGCAAGGAAAAGCTCGTAGTCGCAGATCTTCTGGACCGTAAGGCGACCGCTGGCGGGCGGGCTGACAGCGATGGCCAGATCGGCCTCGCGTTTGGACAGGTTCACCACCCTTGGCAGGGCGACGATCTGGATTTCAAGCTCGGGGTGAGCCTCGCCGATCCGGGCGCAGATCTGGGGCAGCAGGAAGTTGGCGCAACCGTCGGGGGCGCCGATACGGATGGTGCCTGTCAGCGCGTCGTCGGGGCTGCGCACCGCATCATCGGCGCCGATCAGCGCCTGCTCGGCCAGCGTGGCGTGTTCCAGCATCCGCTGGCCGCTGTCGGTCAGCGCATAGCCCTGCGGGGATTTGGTGAACAGGCTGACACCCATCCCTTCTTCCAGACGCGCGATCCGGCGACCGACGGTGGCGGGATCCATGTTCAACTGCTTGCCCGCGCCCGACAGGCTTTCGAACCGCGACACGGCCAGAAACACCCGCATGTCGTCCCAGTTGACCATGTCGCACCCCTAAACTCGCAAAACCCTTTTGGGAAACTGGGCCTTTGCCGCGCATTAACGCAAGACTAGACTACCCCTCAACCAAGGATTGTGGAGGATGCCATGACAGAATTGACACATTGGATCGACGGCAAGCACGTCAAAGGGACCTCGGGGCGGTTTGCCGATGTCTTCAACCCGGCCACCGGCGAGGTTCAGGCCAAGGTGCCGCTGGCCAGCCCGGCCGAGCTGGACGCCGCCGTCGAAAGCGCGGCACGCGCCCAGCCCGCATGGGCCGCCACCAACCCCCAGCGCCGCGCCCGCGTGCTGATGAAGTTCGTGGATCTGCTGAACCGCGACATGGACAAGCTGGCCGAGGCCCTGAGCCGCGAGCATGGCAAGACCATGCCCGACGCCGCCGGCGACGTGCAGCGCGGCCTAGAGGTCGTGGAATTCTGCATCGGTGCGCCGCATCTGCTGAAAGGCGAATACACCGACAGCGCCGGCCCCGGCATCGACATGTATTCCATGCGTCAGGCTCTGGGCGTGGTGGCCGGCATCACGCCGTTCAACTTCCCGGCCATGATCCCGCTGTGGAAGATGGCGCCCGCCCTGGCCTGCGGCAACGCCTTTATCCTGAAGCCGTCCGAGCGCGACCCCTCGGTGCCCTTGATGCTGGCCGAGCTGCTGCAAGAGGCCGGTCTGCCCGACGGTGTGCTGCAGGTCGTGAACGGCGACAAGGAGTCGGTCGACGCGATCCTCGACAACGACACCATCCAGGCCGTGGGCTTCGTCGGCTCGACCCCGATCGCGCAATACATCTATTCGCGCGGCACCGCGAACGGCAAGCGGGTGCAGTGTTTCGGCGGTGCCAAGAACCACATGATCATCATGCCCGACGCGGATCTGGAACAGGCCGCCGACGCGCTGGTCGGGGCCGGCTACGGGGCTGCGGGCGAACGGTGCATGGCGATCTCGGTCGCGGTGCCGGTGGGCGAGGAAACCGCCGACCGTCTGATCGAAAAGCTGGTCCCCCGGATCGAGGCGCTGAAGGTCGGCCCCTATACCGCCGGCAAAGATGTGGACTATGGCCCCGTCGTGACCGCCGCTGCGAAGCAGAACATCGCCCGTCTGGTGCAGACCGGCATCGATCAGGGCGCCGAGCTGGTCGTCGACGGACGCAACTTCAACCTTCAGGGGTATGAAGATGGCTTTTTCGTCGGCCCGCATCTGTTCGACCGGGTGACCAAGGACATGGACATCTACACGCAGGAAATCTTCGGCCCCGTCCTGTCCACCGTCCGCGCCCAGACCTACGAAGAGGCGCTGTCGCTGGCGATGGACCACGAATACGGCAACGGCACCGCGATCTATACCCGCGATGGCGACACCGCGCGCGACTTCGCCAACCGGATCAACATTGGCATGGTGGGCATCAACGTGCCGATCCCGGTGCCGCTGGCCTATCACACCTTCGGCGGCTGGAAGAAATCGGCCTTCGGCGACCTGAACCAGCACGGACCGGACGCCTTCAAGTTCTACACCCGGACCAAGACGGTGACGGCCCGCTGGCCCTCGGGCATCCGTCAGGGCGGCGAGTTCTCGATCCCCGTGATGGAATAAACCGCGCGACTCGAACCCCTTAAGCCTGCCGCCTCCGCCGCTTTGCGCTCGGGGGCGGCGACAGCCCGCCGGGGCGTCTTGACCCACCCCGGCCCTGCCCCACCTTGTCGGATGACATGACGAATACACCGGGGGCCAGCCGACACGCAGGTCCCCCGGACAGGCAAAGTCGAGGGCACAATGGCAAGCACCGAACCCGAATTCTCGATCGGCATCGAAGAAGAATACCTTCTGGTGGACCGCGACAGCATGGCGCTGACCGACGCGCCCGATGCCCTGATGGAGGCCTGCCGCACCGAGTTGCAGGATCAGGTCAGCCCCGAATTCATGCAAAGCCAGATCGAGATCGGCACCCGCGTCTGCCAGACCGTGGCCGAGGCCCGCGACGATCTCAAACGCCTGCGGGCTTGCGTGGCGCGCAACGCGGCCAAGTTCAATCTGGCGCCCATCGCGGCCTCGTGCCACCCGTCGGCGGACTGGAAGGATCAGCACCACACCCCCAAGGAACGCTACGACAAGACCGAACGCGATCTGGCCGGGGTCGCCCGCCGAATGCTGATCTGCGGCATGCATGTGCACGTGGGCCTGCCCGATGACGAAACCCGCATCGACCTGATGCAGCCGATGACCCATTTCCTGCCGCATCTGCTGGCGCTTTCGACCTCGTCGCCGTTCTGGCAGGGCGATGATACGGGGCTGTGCTGCTATCGGCTTAGCGTCTTTGACAACATGCCCCGGACCGGCCTGCCACCCAAGTTTCATTCGTGGGACGAATACACCCGCACCACGGGCGCACTGGTTGATGTGGGCATTCTGGAGGATACGACGAAGATTTGGTGGGATCTGCGCCCCTCGGACAAATACCCGACGCTCGAGACGCGGATCTTCGATGTCAGCCCGCGGCTGGAACACGCCGTCTCGCTTGCCGCGGCCAATCAGGCGCTGATGCGGATGCTGTGGCGACTGCGGGCGCGCAACCTGAAATGGCGCGAATACGACCGGTTTCTGGTCAACGAGAACCGCTGGCGCGCCCAGCGGTACGGCGTCAACGAAGGTCTGATCGACTTTGGCCGGGGCGAGATCGTGCCCGCCCCCCAGATGGTCGAGGATCTGCTGGAGCTGCTGGAAGACGACACCGGCGTGCTGCAGTCGGGCCCCGAGTTGGAGCTGCTGCGCGACATCGCCGAACAGGGCACCAGCGCCGACCGTCAGCGTCAGGTGGCGCAAGAGGCCCGCGATGCGGGCTGCGACGAGCCTCAGGCCATGAACGCGGTGGTCCAGCACCTGATTGACGAGTTCAGTCAGGATCTGTGACCCCCCTCGTGCGCCTTGCAAAAATGATGCAATAATTGCGCCCCAGAAAGACGCGAAAGCGGGCGGCTCCGGCGGACCCGCCCCCGACCGCACCGGCGCAGAAAGGCACAGCATGGATTTCGCATTAAGCGAGGAGCAGACCGCCATATTCGACATGGCCCACGCCTTTGGTCAGGACCAGATCGCGCCCCATGCGCAGGCTTGGGAAAAGGCCGGCGACATCCCCAAGGACCTTTGGCCGCGCATTGCCGAACTGGGCTTCGGCGCGCTTTACGTGCGCGAAGAGTCCGGCGGCTCGGGCCTAAGCCGCACCGACGCCACGCTGGTGTTCGAGGCGCTTTCGGCGGCCTGCCCCTCGGTCGCGGCGTTTCTGTCGATCCACAACATGTGCGCCTGGATGATCGACCGGTTCGGCAATGACGAGATGCGGGCGCGGCTCTTGCCCGACGCGGCCTCGATGCGGACGGTCTACAGCTATTGCCTGACCGAGCCGGGATCGGGATCGGACGCCGCGGCCCTGCGCACCCGGGCCGAGCGCACCAACGAAGGGTACAGCCTGACCGGCACCAAGGCCTTCATCTCGGGCGGTGGCTATTCGGATGCCTATTTGGTGATGGCCCGCACCGGCGACGACAGCCCCGCCGGGGTCTCGGCGCTGATCGTAGACGACGGCACCCCGGGTCTCAGCTTCGGTGGGCTCGAGGACAAGATGGGGTGGCGCAGCCAGCCCACCCGTCAGGTGCAGCTGGACGCCTGCGCGGTTCCAGCCGAAAACCTGCTGGGCGAAGAAGGCTCGGGGTTCAAATACGCCATGATGGGGCTGGACGGCGGGCGGCTGAACATCGCCTCGTGCTCGCTGGGGGCCGCACAGGCGGCCTTCGACGCCACCCGCGCTTACATGGCCGAGCGTAAGGCCTTCGGCAAAACCATCGACCAGTTTCAAGCCCTGCAGTTCCGGCTGGCGGATATGGAGACAGAGTTGCAGGCCGCCCGCGTCTTCCTGCGGCAGGCCGCGTGGAAACTGGACAACGCCACGCCTGACGCGGGCCGCCACTGCGCGATGGCCAAACGCTATGTCACCGACATCGGATCGCAGGTCGCCAACGAGTGCCTGCAACTGCACGGCGGCTACGGCTATCTGGCCGATTACGGCATCGAGAAAATCGTCCGCGATCTGCGGGTGCATCAGATCCTTGAGGGCACCAACGAGATCATGCGGATGATCATCGCCCGCAGCCTTCTGGCCGAGGACGCCCGATGAGCGACATCGACATCCGCCGCCAAGGCCGGATCGGGCGCATCACCCTGACCCGGCCCAAGGCGCTGAACGCGCTTAGCTATCCGATGTGCACCGCCATCGAAACGGCGCTGCTGGACTGGCGGGACGACGCATCAATCGCGCTGGTGGTGATCGACGCCGAAGGCGACCGCGCCTTTTGCGCCGGCGGCGACATTCAAGAGATGTACGACACCGGCAAGGCCGGCGACTTTTCCTATGGCCGCCGCTTCTGGCGCGATGAATACCGGCTGAACGCGCTGATCCACGACTATCCCAAACCCTACGTCGCGCTGATGCAGGGGTTCGTGATGGGCGGCGGGGTCGGCGTGTCGTGCCACGGCTCGCACCGGGTGGTGTGCGCGGGCACGCGGATCGCCATGCCGGAATGCGGCATCGGGCTGGTGCCGGACGTCGGCGGCTCGCTTTTGCTGGCGCAGGCACCGGGGCAGACGGGCGTTTTTCTGGGCACCACCGGCACACGGATGACGCCCGGCGATGCGATCCACGCAGGCTTTGCCGACCACTTCATCCCCCGCGACGCATGGCCCGCCCTGATCGAGACGCTTGCCCAGACGGGCGACAGCGCGGCCATCGACGCCGCCGCCACCCCGGTCCCCGAGGGCGACGAACGCGGCACCCTCGCCGCGCGCCAAGCCCTGATCGACCGCCATTTCGACGGGGAAACGCTGGGCGATATCGTGCGCTCGCTCAGCGCCCCGCCCTCGGACCCTGCCTCCGAGCCGCCCGCCCAAGCCAGTTTCCGCGACGAGGCGGTGACCGCGTTGGGCCGCGTCTCGCCCCTGTCCGCCGCCGCGACCGTCCAGATGATCCGCCGGCTGGAGGGCGTCACCCAGATCGCCCAAGCGCTTGATCTGGAATACCGCTTCACCTTCCGCGCGATGGAGCATGGGGACTTTATCGAAGGCATCCGCGCCGCCATCATCGACAAGGACCGCACCCCGCACTGGCGCCACCCGGGCCCCCAAGCCGTGCCCGCATCCGACGTCGAGCAAATGCTAAGGCCGCTGGGCGCCGACGCGCTGACATTCGAAAGGGAAAACGCATGAAGATCGGGTTTATCGGATTGGGCAACATGGGCGCACATATGGCCCGCAATCTGGCCGCGGCAGGGCACGAGGTGACCGGCTTCGACACCGTCGCCCCCTGCCCCGACGGCGTCGCCCGCGCCGATACGGCCGCCGATGCCGCCAAGGGGCGCGACGTGGTCATCACCATGCTGCCCAACGGCGAGATCCTGCGCGCCGTGGCCGATCAGGTCCTCCCGGCGATGCGCCCCGGCGCGCTGTTGCTGGATTGCTCGACCGTGGATGTGGCCTCGGCCCGCGAGGTGGCCGAACAGGCCCGCGCGGCGGATGTACTGGCGGTGGACGCGCCCGTCTCGGGCGGCACCGGCGGGGCGGATGCGGGCACGCTGACCTTCATGGCGGGCGGCAGCGACGAAGGCTTCGCCATCGCCCGCCCGCTGTTCGACATCATGGGCCAGAAGGCCGTTCACTGCGGCCCATCCGGCGCGGGTCAGGCCGCCAAGATCTGCAACAACATGATCCTCGGCATCACCATGATCGGCACCTGCGAGGCCTTTGCGCTGGCCGACAAACTGGGGCTGGACCGGCAGAAGATGTTCGACGTGGTCTCGACCTCGTCCGGGTCAAGCTGGTCGATGAACGCCTATTGCCCCGCCCCCGGCGTCGGCCCCACGTCGCCCGCCGACAACGATTATCGCCCCGGTTTCGCCGCCGAGCTGATGTTGAAGGATTTACGCCTGTCGCAACAGGCCGCCGGGATGGCCGACGCCGACACCCCGCTTGGACAAGCCGCGACCGCGCTTTACGAACGGTTTGTCGAACAAGAGGACGGCGAGGGCCGCGATTTCAGCGCCATGCTTCCCCGGTTCGAGACGCGCGGGCGCGGCTGATCCCTTAGCGGCTGTCCCCCGCCCAAGGCGGTCTGATGCGGTCCGGCAAGGGAACGCACGCGCGGTCTCGGCGTTGTCCGGTTGAATTTTCCAATTGGAGATCACCCATGACGCGCTTTGCCCGGACAGCCACCTTTATGATCGCTGCAATGGCGATCGCCACCACGCCGCTCGCGGTCGAGGCCAAGTCCGACAAGGGCAAAGGCGACGACGTGAAGGTCAAGATCAAGGGAAAATCCAAGGCCGACAAGGGCAAGAAAGCCAAGGAGAAGGCTCCTAAGGTCAAGGCTGACAAGGTCAAGGCTGACAAGGATAAATCCCCGAAGGACAAGTCGGACAAATCTGCTGACCAGAAGGTCAAGGTTGAGACGAAGAAGAACGGCAAGGTCAAGATCGAAGCCAAAAGCAAGGCCAACGGCGTCGATCACAAGATCAAGGTCGAGTCCAAGGACGGCAAGCTGAAGATCGAGGAAAAGCTGAAAATCAAGGATGCAGGGTCTGCCGCCGGGGCTGCTGCTGCTGCGGGCGCCGGTTTCCTGACCGGGTCTGACGCACTGGCCGCGGAACTGGCCGCTCGGCTGGTATGCCCGCCGGGGCTGGCCAAGCGCGACCCGCCCTGCGTGCCCCCCGGGCAGGCGAAAAAGGGTGTCACCACCGAAGAATGGACGGGCTACACCCCGGAAGAGTACCGGCGGATCCTGCGCGAAAACGACGATGTCGTCGCGGGCGTCGAGGTCGAGGTGGAAGAAGACCTTTACCTCAGCGAGGCCGAGATCATTCAGGCCTTCGATCTGGAGCCGCCTGAAGACGGCTTCCATTATGCGGTCATCGACGGCCAGATCGTGCGCCTCGATGACGAGGATTATCTGCTGCTGCAACAGCTTCGCACCATCGCCCTGCCGCCGGGGATCGAGCGTGATCTGGTGATCGAGCCGACAGCCGCGTTATCCCAGCAAGAACTGGTGTCGATCTACGATCTGCCGGAGCCGCCGGCGGACTCGCATTACGCCGTCGTCGACGGCACGGTCATCATGCTGGGCACCGAAGGCTATGACCTGTTGCAACTGATCCGTCTGACCTCGGCCGTCGTGTCGTAGGGGTCGTGTCGTAGGGGATGTAGCATAGGGCCGTATCACAGGGCCGCTGCCGGTCCTGCGGGCGCGCCGAGCGACATTCGATATCCGGAACAGGAAGGCCCCGGCGGACACCCGCCGGGGCCTTTTGACATTTACTCCGCAGCCAGACCGCGGGGCCGCAGCATCGGCGCAAGGTAATGTCCGGTGTGGCTTTGGTCCGAGCCAGAGATCTTCTCGGGCGTGCCGGTGGCCACGACCTTGCCGCCGCCGTCGCCACCCTCGGGGCCGATGTCGATGACCCAGTCGGCGGTCTTCACCACGTCCAGATTGTGTTCGATGACGACCACGGTGTTGCCCTGCTCGACCAGCTCGTGCAGGACCTCGAGCAGCTTGCGCACATCCTCGAAATGCAGGCCCGTCGTGGGCTCGTCCAGAATGTAAAGCGTGCGGCCCGTAGACCGCCGCGCCAGCTCTTTCGACAGCTTCACGCGCTGCGCTTCGCCGCCCGACAGCGTCGTCGCCTGCTGACCGACCTTGATGTAGCCCAGACCGACACGGCACAGGGCATCCATCTTCTCGCGGATCGAGGGGACGGCCTTGAAGAACTCTTGCGCGTCTTCGACCGTCATATCAAGAACGTCGGCTATGCTTTTGCCCTTGAAGCGAATTTCCAGCGTCTCGCGGTTGTAGCGCGCGCCGTGGCACGTCTCGCATGTAACATAGACGTCGGGCAGAAAATGCATCTCGATCTTGATGACGCCGTCGCCCTGACAGGCCTCGCATCGACCGCCTTTGACGTTGAAGCTGAAGCGACCGGGCTTGTAGCCCCGCGCCTTGGCCTCGGGCAGACCGGCGAACCAGTCGCGGATCGGGGTGAAGGCGCCGGTATAGGTGGCCGGGTTCGACCGGGGCGTGCGACCGATGGGGCGCTGGTCGATGTCGATCACCTTGTCCAGATGCTCGAGGCCCTTGATCGTCTCGCAGGGGGCGGGCGTCTGCCGGGCGCCGTTCAGCCGCATGGATGCGGTCTTGAACAGCGTCTCGATGGTCAGGGTCGATTTGCCCCCGCCCGACACGCCGGTCACGCAGACGAACTTGCCCAAGGGGAAATCCACGGTCACATCGTGCAGGTTGTTGCCGCTGGCCTTGACCACGGTGATCTTCTTGCCGTTGCCCTTGCGGCGGGTGTCGGGCACCGGGATGGATCGGCGGCCCGCCAGATAGTCGCCGGTGACCGAATCCGGGTTGGCCACGATCTGCGCCGGGGTGCCGTGGGCCACCACTTGCCCGCCGTGCACGCCGGCGCCGGGGCCGATGTCAAAAACGTAATCGGCCTCGCGGATGGCCTCTTCATCGTGCTCGACCACGATCACGGTGTTGCCTTGATCGCGCAGGTTCTTCAGCGTCAGAAGCAGGCGGTCGTTGTCGCGCTGATGCAAACCGATTGAAGGCTCGTCCAGCACATAAAGCACCCCCGTTAGACCCGAGCCGATCTGGCTGGCAAGCCTGATCCGCTGGCTTTCGCCCCCCGATAGCGTGCCCGACGCGCGGCTTAGGGTCAGGTATTCCAGCCCGACGTTGTTCAGAAACCCCAGACGCTCGCGGATCTCCTTGAGGATGGCGCGCGCGATCTCGTTCTTTTGCTTGGAAAGGCGTTCGGGCACGTCCTCGCACCACGCCAGCGCCTCGCGGATCGACATCTGCACGACCTGACCGATGTGCTGGTCGGCAATACGCACGGCCAGCGCCTCGGGGCGCAGTCGGTAGCCGTCGCAGACGTGGCAGGGACGGTTGTTCTGATACCGCTCGAACTCTTCGCGGACCCAGGCGCTGTCGGTCTCGCGGTAGCGGCGTTCCATGTTGGGAATGACGCCCTCGAACGGGCGCGAGACCTCGTAGACGCGGCCGCCTTCGTCGTATCTGAACCGGATCTCGTCGTCGCCCGAGCCGTGCAGGAAGACCTGCCGGACATGCGCCGCCAGATCCTTCCACGGGGTCGCGCGATCGAATTCATAGTGTCGGGCGATGGATTCGATGGTCTGGGTGAAATACGGCGACTTGCCCTTGCGCCACGGCGCGATGGCGCCGTCGCCCACCTGAAGGGCCGCGTCGGGCACGACCAGACGTTCGTCGAAAAACAGCTCGACCCCCAGACCGTCGCAGGCCGGGCAGGCCCCGAACGGCGCGTTGAACGAGAAAAGCCGCGGCTCGATCTCGGGGATGGTGAAGCCGCTGACGGGACAGGCGAATTTCTCGGAAAACGTCAGCCGTTCGGGCGCGGCATCGGCATCCTCGTCGCGCGGGGCGGTTTCCAGAACGGCGATGCCGTCGGCAAGATCCAGCGCCGTGCGCAGACTGTCGGCCAGCCGCGTCTCAAGCCCGTCACGCACCACGATGCGGTCCACCACCACGTCGATGTCATGGCGGAACTTCTTGTCCAGCTTGGGGGGCGCATCCAACTCGTGAAACTCGCCGTTGACCTTGACGCGCTGGAAGCCCTGCTTGCGCAACTCAAGGAATTCCTTGCGGTATTCGCCTTTGCGGTCGCGCACGATGGGGGCCAGAAGATAGGCGCGGGTGCCCTCTTCCAACGCCATGATGCGATCAACCATGTCCTGCACCTGCTGCGCCTCGATGGGCAGGCCGGTGGCGGGGCTATAGGGGGTGCCGGCGCGGGCGAAGAGCAGCCGCATGTAGTCGTAGATTTCGGTCACGGTGCCCACGGTCGAGCGCGGGTTCTTCGACGTCGTCTTCTGTTCGATCGAGATCGCCGGGCTGAGGCCGCTGATGTGATCCACATCCGGCTTTTCCATCATGTCGAGGAACTGACGCGCGTAGGCCGACAGCGATTCCACATAGCGGCGCTGCCCCTCGGCGTAGATCGTGTCGAAGGCCAGACTGGACTTGCCCGAGCCTGAAAGGCCGGTGATCACCACCAGCTCATCGCGCGGAATGTCCACGTCGATGGATTTCAGATTATGCTCGCGCGCGCCGCGCACCTCGATCTTTTTCAACTCAGCCATGATGCCCTCGTACCCGTTGGGTTACAGATAGGGGATCACCCGCCGAACTCCAAATCAAAAAGGCGAACAAAGTGTGAACAAGGGCGTGCAGCCCGGCAAACCACCGGGCTTTCACGCTTTCCTGATCAAGATTTTTTTGACCGGACGCGCGTTGGCCCCGAAGAGCGGGTTAATCCGCCGAAATCCCGAGCCTAGAAGTGGATGGCCCGGTCCCATGCGGCCAGCACGCTTTCGTGCATCATCTCGCTCAGCGTGGGGTGCGGGAAGACAGTGTGCATCAGCTCGGCTTCGGTGGTCTCCAACTCGCGGCCCACGACGTAGCCCTGAATCAGTTCGGTCACCTCGGCGCCGACCATATGGGCCCCCAGAAGCTCGCCGGTCTTGGCGTCGAAGATGGTTTTCACCATGCCCTCGGCCTCGCCCAGGGCGATGGCCTTGCCGTTGCCGATAAAAGGGAAGCGCCCGACGCGGATGTCGAGGCCCTGTTCCTTGGCGCGCGCCTCGGTCAGGCCGACGCTGGCGATCTGCGGCTGGCAATAGGTGCAGCCGGCGATGCTTTCGGGGCGGACCGGGTGCACGTCTTTCTGCCCGGCGATCAGTTCGGCCACCATGACGCCTTCGTGGCTGGCCTTGTGGGCAAGCCACGGTGCGCCAGCCAGATCGCCGATGGCGTAGACGCCGTCGACCCCGGTGCGGCAGTGGGCGTCGGTGACCACATGGGTCCGCTCGACCTTGATGCCGGCCTTTTCCAGCCCCAGCCCTTCGGTATTGCCGACGATGCCCACGGCCGAGATCACGGTATCGAACTCTTGCGTGGTGGTCTTGCCGCCGGCTTCCAGATGGGCCGTGACCTTGCCCTTGGCGCGATCCAGCTTCTTGACGGTGGTCTTTTCCAGAATGGTCATGCCCTGCTTGACGAACTGCTTGCGGGCAAAGGCCGAAATCTCGGCGTCCTCGACGGGCAGGATCTGGTCCATCACCTCGACCACGGTCGTGTCGGCGCCTAGAGTGTTGTAAAAGCTGGCGAATTCGATACCGATGGCGCCCGAACCAATGACCAGCAGCTTCTTGGGCATCCGGGGCGGCTTCAGCGCGTGGCGGTAGGTCCAAACCAGATCGCCGTCGGCCTCCAACCCCGGCAATTCGCGGGCGCGGGCGCCGGTGGCCAGAATGATGTTCTTGGCCTGCAACTCTTCGGTGCCGCCGTCGGTCTTGACGCTGACCCGGCCCTTGCCCGCCATCGTCGCCTCACCCATGAGGGTAGTGATCTTGTTCTTCTTCATCAGATGGCCGACGCCGGAGCTGAGCTGTTTGGCGACCTTGCGCGAGCGGTCGACGACGGCGTCCAGATCATAGCCGACGCCTTCGGCCTTCAGACCGAATTCCTTGGCGCGGTGCATCAGGTGAAACACCTCGGACGAGCGCAGCAGCGCCTTGGTGGGAATGCAGCCCCAATTCAGGCAGATGCCGCCCATGTTCTCGCGTTCGACGATGCAGGTCGAAAGCCCCAACTGCGCCGCGCGGATCGCGGCCACATAGCCCCCGGGCCCTGCCCCGATCACCACGACGTCAAAGGATTTTCCGGCCATGCTGTTGTCCTCCGATAATCTAATGGTTCACCATTAAACTATCTTGCCGCAAGCCGCAATCTGGCAACCGTCCGCACCGGCGCATGCCTGCTAGCTTGCCGTCGCAAGCCCCGCGCTGGCACCGCGCTTGCGCATCTCGTCCAGCAGCCGGGCGTAGCCGTTGCCGGACAGAAACGCGGTCTCTTCCGGAGATGAGCGCCGGCCAAGCGCCTGATTGCGCCCGGGAAACCGGCCGAAACGGCGGATGATTTCGCGATGGACGCGGGCATGAAGCAGGTTGCTCTCGCCGGTTTCGGGCATCCGCGTGCAGAACAGGCGGACGCAGCGTTCCTGATCGTCGATTGACTCGCGGTGCATCAATGGCATGTAGAAGAACTGGCGCGCGGGCTCGTCTATGGTGTCGTCCCAGTGCTTGTGGATCGCCACCTTGGCGGCGGCCAGTGCAACGGGGTCCGAGCTGAAGGCCTTGCCGCTGCCGCGAAACATATTGCGCGCGAATTGGTCCAGCAGGATCACATAGGCCAGAACGCCGCTGGGATAGGTCAGCCACATCCCGCAGGAACCTTCCATCGCCGCCTGCCAGGTGCTTTCGAACCTGTCCTTGATCCGGGCGTCCAGATCCGCGTCGGCGACATACCAGTTGGAGGGGTCGATTTCGTCCAGCCAGAAAGACAGTATCTGTTCAGGTTTCTGCATGGGCTCCTCTTCTCGTGGCGGTTGCGCCACGTTGTGCCCCAGACAGGTTCAGCCTTTCACGCAACGCAAAGTCGGGCAAGGATTTTCTGGGATGGCAGCGGTGCTGCGCGCAAGGCGGGTCATGACGGCCACAGGCGGGCCACCCGTGCGGGGCGGTGTGGCCTGTCGGTAAGCCCCCGGGACGGGGCTGGCCGGCAGGCGGGCTGCACACAAAAACGCCCCCGCACGGGCTATGCCATGCGGGGGCGTCGACGGCTGTGCTGATCGCGTGGGGCGACGCGGATCAGCTACGGTCGTCGATCACAAGCATCACTTCGCCTTCTTCCTCGACGAAGGCGGCGACGACGGTGTTGATGTCGATCTCGTCATCTTCGAGGCGGCTCATGATGGCGGCGTTGCCCTCGATCTGGGCGCGCACCGACGAGACGAGCTGCGCGTTGTCTTCCAGCGCGTTGTCCAGCGCCTGCGCATTCCCCGAAGCCTGTCCCCGCAATTCGCTTACGGTCACGGTCTCGACTTCGACGTTTTCACCCATCTGGCTGAAATCAACCTCGGACTTCGAGCTGGCCTGCAGCTTCGAGATCACCTGACCATAGTTCAGGCGCTTGCCGGATTTGGTCGAGGTCTTGGCCATGACATCACGATCGCTGTCGTCAGACATCTCCGTCTCGCCCTCGGCGGTGACGGTGCTGTTGGCGCTTGCGTCCGTGGTGGTGTTCACGCCGGGGTTCAGAACCTCCGAGTCGCCCTCGGCGGTGGTCCGCATCTCGTCGTCCCCCTCAAGGTCCGACTCGCCATCGGCATCGGCGCTCATCTCGGTGCTGCCCGAGGGGCCGTTAACCGAAACGTCGCCGTCGATCGAGGCGTCGGTCGAGACGTTGCCGGCGGCTTTCTGCTGGTCGCCGTCCATGTCGAGATCGCTGTCGACATCGGCTGCAACGTTCGCGGATGCGCCGCCGGATACACCGGTCTCGGCCTCGACAGCGGCGGCGGTGCCGACATTGGCGTCGCCGGTCACGTCGTTGGTGGTGCCGGTCGCGTTGAGCAGGGTTTCAGGCGTGGGGGCCTCGGCGGTGTCGATATCTGCGTCGATATCCGTGCCGATTGCCGTCCCGTTGGACGTGCCGGTCGTGGCGTTTGCGTCTGCGCGGGTCTCGACCCGGCCTTCGGCGTTGCCGTCGATCTCGGCGTCATTCTCGGTCTGTGCGCGCTTGGCACTGTCGGACGCCACGCCATCGGTTTCCGCTTTCACCTTGGCCTTGTAGCTTTCCAGATCGGATTTGACCTTGGCCTGCGCCTTGGTCTCGGAATTGGACTTGAGCATGACCTTGCTCTTGGCTTTGCCATCGGCCTGCACGGTGCCCATGTCGTCGCCCGCGTTGGCACCCACGTTAGCACCAGTTTTAATGCGGGACTGGGCTTGGGTGTTCGCGGGGCTCGAGACATCCATCTTGGCGGTTTCGCCGGCATAAACGGCGGTCGAGGCGGTGGTTGCCAAAAGGGCGGCGGCGGCGAGTTTCACTGCATTACTACGCATGGGTGTTTCTCCTCCAGATGATTAAAATCAGGCGGCATCGGTGCCGGCTTGGGAAGGAAACGGCGCGGAGGGGGTCTCGTTCCCCGTCTTCGGCGGGTCGGCCAAAAGGCGCGGAAGCTCGCCGGTTCGCAGCGGATGCTCAGCGGGGAATGGCCGCGTCACGGCGGTGTGAGAATGGCGGGGTTGAAGCGCGATCAGCCCCCGCCCGGCGGGCAGGATGACCCGGCGGGGGACAAATGATCGAACGAATTCCGGCGCCTATGGCGCCGTGGTGCGACGATCCTCTGCCTCGGCCTCGGATTCGGCTTCCTCGATCGCGGTGTCGATGGCGTATTCCTGCGCCACTTCGGCGGCAACAGCCGTGGCCGTGGGCAGGATGGGCGCATAGGCCCCGGTATCCTCGACCATGGGGGCGGCACGCTGGGTCATCCGGTAAAGAGCGTAGGCCGCCAAAAGGGCCATCAGCACCCCTTGGAACACGAAGAACCCCGAGGGACCGGCCATCGACATGATCCAACCGGTCGCCAGCGGGCCGGTGATCGCGCCGATGCCGTTGATGAAGACCAGACCGCCCGATGCGGCCGACATCTCTTCGTATTCCAGATAGTCGTTGGTATAGGCGATCAGCAGCGCGTAAAGCGGGTTCGCCAGCCCGCCGATCACGAAGCTGACCGCAAGCAAGACCGGGAAATAGCTTTCGAACGCCACCGCGAAGACCGAGGTCAGCGCCGCCAGCGCCGAGGTGACCAAGATCAGCTGCCGTCGATCCATCCGGTCCGACAGCCAGCCGATAGGAAATTGCAGCATCAGCCCGCCCACATAGATCGCCGCCACGAACATCGAGATCTGGCCGACCGTCATCCCCGCCTGCGAGCCATAGACCGAGGACATGCCGAACAGCCCCGAGAACACCCCGCCCAGCAAGAACACCCCCACGCAGCCCAGCGGCGAGACGTTGAAGAGCCGCCGGATGCTCAGGGGTTTGGCGGTGGCAAAGGGCGGCACCGGCGAAACCGACAGCAGAATCGGCGCAAAGGCCACCGAGACCAGCACCGACGGCACGATGAACAGCACGAAGCCCGACGGATCGCCCAGCGTCAGGATGCCTTGGGCCGCGACGATGCCGGTCATCTGCACGACCATGTAAAGCGACAGCGCCTTGCCCCGGTTTTCGTTGGTCGAGGCGTTGTTCAGCCAGCTTTCGGCGGTCACATAGACGCCGGAAAAGCAAAAGCCGATCAGCACCCGCAGGAAGGTCCACGCGACCGGATGCGCCACCAGAGGATACATGATCAGCACCGCCGAGATGAACGAGGCCAGCGCCGCGAAGACCCGCACATGCCCGACCCGGCGGATCAGTTCCGGCGCCATCTGCGAGCCGCCAAGGAACCCAAGGAAATAGCCCGACATCACCAGCGACATCTGAAAGGTCGAGAATCCCTCAAGGCTGCCGCGCACACCCAGAAGCGTGCCCTGAAGACCGTTGCCGACCATAAGAAGGCCAAGCCCGAGAAGCAGTGCCCATGAACTGCGTATGACCGAAAGCATGGCGATCTCCTTGATGATCGGCTTCGCTTAGCAGCACCTTTCAGACACCGAAAGCGCAGTCACGACATTTCGGCGGGCTTTCGCGCCGTCGGGCGCGGATCGGCCGGCGGTTATCCCCCGCGCGGGTCCGATCCGGGGGCGTCCGTCTGGGCAGCGCGACCGTCAGACGGCAGCAACAGCGACGAATCCCCGTAGGAAAAGAACCGATAGTCGTTGGCTATCGCATGATCATAGATCGTCTTGATGCAATCCACGCCCATCAACGCCGAGACCAGCATCATCAGGGTGGATTTCGGCAGGTGGAAATTCGTCATCAGCCCGTCTGTCACCCGGAAACGGTATCCCGGAGTGATGAAGATATCCGTACTGCCCTGCCACGCGGCCAAGGTGCCATCGGGGCGGGCGGCGGATTCGATCAGCCGCAGGGCGGTGGTGCCCACGGGAATGATCCGCTTGCCCTCGGCCCGGGCGCGGTTCAGGCGGTCGGCGGCTTCGGCCGTGATCTCGCCACGCTCGGAATGCATGCGGTGCTGGCTGATGTCGTCCACCTTGACCGGCAGGAAGGTGCCCGCGCCCACATGCAGGGTGACATGCACGAAAGCGACCCCCTTGGCGGCCAGCGCATCCAGCAACGCCTGATCGAAGTGCAGCGATGCGGTGGGCGCGGCCACCGCGCCGCGTTCGCGGGCAAAGACGGTCTGGTAATCGGTGCGGTCGCGGGCATCTGGCGCGCGACGGGCCGCGATATAGGGCGGCAGCGGCATGGCGCCGGCCTGCTCCAACGCATTATCAAAGGCGTCGCCCTCAAGGTTGAAGCGCAGCAGGGCGGTGCCATCCTCGACCCCCTCCAGACGCGCCCGGAAGCCGGGGGCAAAGACGATATCCTCGCCCACCTTCAGTTTGCGCAGCGGTTTCAGCAGCGCCGTCCAACTGCCATCGGCGCGCGGCTCCAGCAGGTTGACGCGGATGCGGGCGCTGGCGGGGCCGTGGGCGCTGTCGCGGTGGCGCAGACCTTCCAGATGCACCGGCATCACGCGGGTGTCGTTCAGCACCAGCACGTCGCCCGGCCCCAATATTTGCGGCAGGTCGCCCACGTGGCGATCCTCGATCCCCTCGCCTTGGGCCAGCAACAGCCGGGCCGCGCTGCGGGGCACGGCGGGGCGGGTGGCGATCAGCGTTTCGGGAAGCTCGAAGTCGAAGTCGGACAGTCTCATTGATCTACCTTGGGGGATCTACCTTGGGGGATCGCGACGGAAGAGGTCGCGGATGAACCCCGGCGCCAGAATCGACAAGGGGTTCACGGTGGTTTTTGGCGCCGAGGCCGCCCCGGTCAAACGGTAGTTGAACCCGAACAGCCCCTCGCGGTTGCGCGTCAGGATCTGGCCCAGACCGTTGAGCAGATAGACCGGAGAGACCACGCCCGCAAGATCCACCTGCTTGCTGTCCAACTGATACGTCCCGTCCAGCGAGATCCCCATCGAGGCGCCCACAGCGCTGCCCTGCCGGATGATCAGCCGGCGCGGGGTCAGGCGGAAGGCGGCTTCCACATCGCCGAAATGGATGCCGCTGCCGCCAAGCTGCTCCAACAGCCCCACGACCGAGATCGCCGACAGTAGCGAGGCCAGCGCCGGCGCGTTGACCACGCGGATATCGCCGCCCTTGAGGGTGCCGTCGAACTCGCCCTTCTGGCCGGTGGGTTGCAACACCAGCTCCATCGAGCCGCCCCGCGCCGTGCGAAACGCCCCCGAGGCCGCAAGCACCGCGCCCGCATCGCCAGACCGGATGCGGAAGGCGGGCCCGTTGCGCGTGGGCACCATCGCGCCGCTGATGCTGGCCGCGCCGTTCAACAAACTTGTAAAGGTGCCACTGGTGCCGCTGCCGCCGGTGAAACTGCCGGCGAAGCGGGTCAGCGCGATGCCGTCGCTGATGACCAGCCGGTCCAGCGCCACTTTCAGCGGGCCGCCCTTGCCGCCCGACGCGCCGCGCGGCGGCAGGCTGTCCAGATCGATCCGCCCCCCCTGCACCGAGACCGCCACCGGCACGCCCCGCCCCCGGCCCTTCAGGTCGACCTTGATATCCATGCCGCTGCCCATGCGCAGCCGGTCGAAGCGGGCGATATCAAGCGTGCCGTCGAGGTTCAGGCTGATCCGACCCGTGGCCTCCAGCCCGGCGGCCTCGACCGTCAGCTTGTCGATCCGAGCGGGCTTGTCCAACGTCGCCTCGACCCCAAGCGTGCCGGTGACATTTCGCGGCTTGGACCAGCCAAGAGCGGCCAGCGACAGGCCGATCCGGTTCAGATCCGAGGTCAGGCGCATCCGGGGCGGCGTGCCGCGTTTCAGGTCGATGACGAAGCTGCCCCGGCCCTTGCCGGTGACCGCGCCCTCGGGAAGCCCGATGCGAAACGCGGTGACGGCCTGTTGCGACAGCTCGATACTGCCCTCAAGGCGGCTGAGCCCGCGATACTGCGGGCCCATCTTCTGGGTCCATGTGCCGTTGAACGGCACCCCGTCCAGCGTGCCTTGGCCGCCGATCTCGACCCGGGCGTTGTCGGCCAGCACGTTCAGCACCGGCGCCCGCACGGTGCGGGTGGGCACGATCTGATCCGATGCCACGTCCAGCAGCCGCGCCTCGGCCCGGTAACGCACGTCCGCCGGATCGACCTTCTTGACCATGCGGAACTGCAAATCCGCGCTCACCTCGGCCCGCCCCGTAGCGATGCCCGGATCGCGATCCGACTTCTTCATCACCTCGAACGGTTTTCGGTCCAGAAGTTGCAGGGCCCCCGTCAGCGTGCTGCTCGCCAGAAACCGAACCTTCGCCAGCGCCGGTTTTTCGGTGATCCGGGGGATGGTCATGGTGGTGCCCGCGATATCGACCGCCTCGCCCGCGTCGGTCATCACGCGCCCGCCCGCGACGAACAATGCGAAGGCGCCGTCGGATACGCTGCCGTGACCGCTGCCGCCGGTGATGTGGGGCATGGTCTTCATGAAGCGCACGGTGGCATCCTCGAACCCGAAGTTCAGGGCGACGCGGGGCGTCTCGCCGGGCTCGGCCCGCACGGCGGCGGTGGCATCGCGCAGGGTGCCCCGGTACACGTTCTCGGTCAGCCAGGCGCGGGTCCGGGGCACGGCGGCCTGTGGCCAGATCTGCAGCAGCCGGTCCAGATCGATGCGCCCCGCCGAGGCGTCAAGCGCGGTCGACCAGCCATTGTCCCGCGCCTCCATCCGCCCGCGTGCGCGAAGCTCGATCCCCTCTCCCAGCAGGACAAGCTGGCCCAGATCAACGCGGAACGGGTCCGTCGCCAGCCGAAAATCAATCGCCCCTGTGGTGAAGGACAACGGTTGCGGCAACATCCCGTCCGGATTGACGACAAGCGTGCTTAGCCGGACCTGCCCCAGAAAGGACGGGGTGCCAGCCGTCGTCAGCCCCGAGATATAGGCATGGCCGCTGCCGCCGATGGTGATCGTCGGCGAGACGAAGGAGATATCGGAAAACTCCAACCGCTCGCGCTTGGGCCGGTACGAGAAATAGACCTTGCCGCTGTCGAAGGCGACCGGCTGCACCCCGGTCGAGGGGCTGAAGGCGCCCGTCCCGATCTGCAACGCGCCGTTCAGATCCGTGAACCCGCCCGACGGCCCCACCCCGGCCCTGAGCGCGCCCGAGATCGGCGCGTCAAGCACGCCCAGCCAGCCAAGCGCGTCCGCTTGTCCGGCAATGTCGCGGGCGTCGACGCCTTCGAAGCGGGCGGAAAGCCGGGCCTCGTCCGAGTTGCGGGCGGTTTGCAACGTCAGCTCCAGCCGGGCCTGGTCACCGGAATCCGACGCCACCGGCGCATCAAGGCGCAGCGAAATCTGCTCGAACCCCTTCTCCAGCACCATCAGGCCACGATCCAGCGTCCAGGTCCGGTCGCGCTGGCGGTCGATATACGTGACGACGGTCTGCTCAAGCTGGATACGGTTCAGCGGTTTCAGGGCCGAGCGGTCCAACGCGCCTTCAACCGCGTCCAGAATGGCGGCGATTGATCGGATGCCCTGTGCGGACGGGTCGGCGGCGGTCGGCTGGGCACTTGCGGGCGCGGGCGCCGATGGCGCCGCGGCGTCCGCCGGGTCTGATCCGGTGCCGACACTCGGGGCCGCCCCCATTCCGCCCGTCAGGTCCAGATCGAACGACCCGTCTTCCGCGCGCAGGATCGTCATCCGGGCACCGGTCACGCGCAGACGGCGCGGCACCACCGCCCCGCGTGCCAACGACTTGCCGCTGAGAGCGACCTGCACATCGGGCAGCACCACCTGTTCGTCGCCCCGGGCCGTGCGCGCCACCACATCGCGAAGACGCACCACCGGCGACAGCCCGTCGCGCAGTTGCAATCGCACGGTGCCGATGCTGATCCGCCCGCCGGGCATGGCGGTGGCCGCCGTCGCTTCAAGCCGGTCGACCAGCCAGGACGGGGCGCTCAACCCGTCGCGGCTGAGCATGCCCCAGGTCAGCACGCCGACCGTCAGCGATACCGTCAGCGCGGCAATCACCGACCACATCATCAGATGCCCCACGCCCAGCAGGCCCAGCCAACTGGCGCGGGCCAGCATCATCGGCCCCCGCAAGGCCCCGCGCCCGCCTGCACCGCCCGCCGCCTTGGCCCCGCGCACACGCCCAGACCCACGCCCAGATCCCGAGGTCCGGCCGGAACGCAAAGCAGATTTTCCGCGGTTGCTGTCTGTCATTCTGGCCAGGGTGGCCCCCTTTGACGCCCGGGTTCATGGCCGGATCCATGGCCGGGATCGTCCCGCCACTGTTTAACGTCTTTAACTCAGTCGCGACGCGGCTAGAATAACCATACGCGCAAAACCTTCGAGGAAGCTTACAGCATGTTGGACATCGGCCAGACGGCTCCGGATTTCACTCTGCCCCGCGACACCGGCGCCGCGGACAGCGACTCTGCCGGGCCGGACATGGTGACATTGACCAAGCTGCGCCCGCATCCCGTCGTCCTTTACTTCTATCCGCGCGACGACACACCCGGATGCACCCGCGAGGCCATCGATTTCAGCGAATTGCTGCCAGAGTTCCAGAAGCTGGGCGCGCTGGTCATGGGGATCTCGAAGGACAGCGTGGCCAAGCACGACAAGTTCCGCGCCAAGCACGACTTGCAGGTCACGCTGTTGTCGGACGCCGAAGGTCAGGTCTGCGAGGATTACGGCGTCTGGGTCGAGAAAACGATGTACGGTCGCCGCTCGATGGGCATCGAACGCGCGACGTTTCTGATCGACGGCGCGGGCGATCTGCGGGCGATCTGGCGCAAGGTCAAAGTGCCCGACCACGCCCAAGAGGTTCTGTCCGCGGTGGCGGCGCTTTGAACGGGGCTTTGAACGGGGCTTTGAACGGGGCCGACCCTTTGGAGCAAGGGACCGACCCCACCCGAAGCCTTGTCGACATGGCGCTTTCGGTTCTGAACACCGCAGACGGACGCGCAAAGACCGCCCTGTCGCGGGCCCATGCCCGGCGCTGGTTCGATGGCGTCGCGGGACGCCTTCCGGCGATCCCGGTTCTGCCCGGTGATGCAGGCTCTGACGCGGGCTCCGACGCGGGCTCTGTCGCGGCACCGCCACCCCCGCCGCTGCGCCCTGCCCGGCCCGAGCGCCCCGAGCTTCTGTCGCCCCGCGATGTGCCGCGCCGTCGTCCCGGCACCCCCGAGGGGCGGCTGGCCCTGCTGCACGCGGTGGCGCATATCGAGCTGAACGCCGTCGATCTGCACTGGGACATCATCGCCCGCTTCCCGCATGTCCCGATGCCGCCCGGCTTCTATGACGACTGGGTCAAGGCCGCCGACGAGGAATCCAAGCATTTCAACCTGATGTGCGACCGGCTCGAGGCCCACGGCAGCCATTACGGCGCCATGCCCGCCCATGCCGGCATGTGGCGCGCCGCCGAGGATACGGCGGGTGATCTGATGGGCCGTCTGGCCGTGGTGCCGATGGTGCTGGAGGCCCGCGGCCTCGACGTCACCCCCGGCATGATCGAGGTGTTTCGCAAGGCAAAGGACCAGCCGTCGGTCGAGGCGCTGGAAACCATCTACGCCGAAGAGGTGGGGCATGTGGCCTATGGCTCCAAGTGGTTTCACTTTCTGTGCGGGCGCGAGAATTCCGATCCGAAACAGGTGTTTCACCAAATGGTGCGGCGGTATTTCCACGGGCCTCTGAAGCCCCCTTTCAACGACGAAAAACGCGCCGAGGCCGGGATTCCACTGGATTTCTACTGGCCCCTGACCGAGGCGGAGACCGATTGATCCATGCGGCCGGACCACTCTGCCAAGGCCCGCAAGCGGCGTCCGCGGGGCTGAAAAGGCAAAGCATCCGGCGCGTCAATCGGCAAGAAACCGCCTGAATTAGGTAAGTTGCGGGGCACAAACGCAACCGTGACGCAATTTTGTTGCCACCTTTGGAACCAGACTTTAGGCAAGTCACACGCTTTGAGCTTGGGGATAGGCTTTAGGCGGGAAATACTGGGACGCTAAGTGGGGCAAAGAAGTTGAAAACAGGACTGCTGACAAAGTCATCGCACTTCCTGGATCGTTATCTGCCGGAGCAACGGCTGTTTCTCAGATCCGACACCGAAACCAGATTCATCCGTCTGACATCGCTGACGCAGGCCTCGGTCCTGTTTTCCGGAGCGCTCGTCGTCGGCTGGACCATCCTGGCGACCTCGGTCTTGTTGATCGACAGCATCGGCGCAGGCTCGGCCCGCGAAGAGGCGATGCGCGAACAACAGATCTATGCGGATCGCCTGAACGAGTTGTCCCGCGAACGCGACATGCGTGCCACCGAGGCTCGGATGGCGCAGGAACGCTTCAACGCGGCGCTGGCGCAGGTCTCGGAAATGCAGTCGCGGCTGCTGGCCTCGGAAGACCGCCGGCGCGAGTTCGAGACCGGCATCGAAGTCATCCAGACCACCCTGCGCCGCACCATGAAGGAACGCGACGTGGCCCTGTCGCGGGCCAGCGACATGGTGGCGAAATACGCCGATGTCTCCGGCTCGATCAAAGCCGACGAGAACCAGCGCCGCGATGCGGACAGCACCGTCGGATTCCTTAGCACCACCCTCAGCCAGACCTCGGGCGAGCGGGATTCGATGGCCCTTGTCGCCGCCAGCGCCGAGCAGCGTCTGAACGAGATGCGCCATCAGGTCCGGCTGGAGCGTGAGAAGAACGACCGCGTCTTCTCGCAGCTTGAAGACGCCGTCAGCGTCTCGCTGGAGCCGCTGGATCAGATGTTCAAAAGCGTCGGCATGCCCCCGGCCCGCATCCTTGAAACGGTGCGTCGTGGCTATTCCGGTCAGGGCGGCCCGCTGACGCCGCTGTCGGTTTCCACCAAGGGCGAGCCTGCCGATGCCGCCTCGGTCCGCGCGAACAACGTCATCGATCGCCTTGATACGCTGAACCTTTACCGGATCGCCGCCCAGAAGGCGCCTTTCGGCATGCCGGTCAAATCCGCCTTCCGCTATACCAGCGGTTTCGGCCCCCGCTGGGGACGCATGCACAAGGGCACCGATTTCGCCGCATCCACGGGCACCCCGGTCTATGCAACCGCCGATGGGGTCGTGATCCACGCCAGCCGCCAGTCGGCCTATGGCAAGCTGATCAAGATCAAGCACGAGTTCGGAATCGAGACCCGCTTTGCGCATTTGAACAAAATCCGCGTGAAGGTGGGTCAAAGGGTCTCGCGCGGGGACCGCATCGGTGATATTGGGAATACCGGTCGCTCGACTGGCCCCCATCTGCATTATGAAGTGCGTATCGGCTCGAAGGCCGTTAACCCCATGACATATATCAAGGCAGCTAAAAATGTTTTCTAAAAGCAGGATCAACGAACCCGGACCCAAGCAGACCGCCGAGGGCGAGAAGCCCGGCGCGCCGGAAACCCCGGCGGCAACGTCCACTCCGACGATCCCGGAGCCGCGCTCGTCCGGACCCAAGACCAAGGCCAGCCCGTCTGTGCTGTCCTCGGATCTGATGATCCGCGGCAACATCAAGACCACCGGCGACGTTCAGGTCGAAGGTCAGATCGAAGGCGACATCCGCGCCCACCTTCTGACTGTCGGCGAAGGCGCCACCGTCAAGGGCGAGGTTGTCGCCGATGACGTGGTGATCAACGGTCGCATCGTCGGCTGTGTGCGCGGGCTGAAAGTGCGCCTGACCGCGACGGCACGGGTCGAGGGTGACATCATCCACAAGACCATCGCCATCGAATCCGGCGCCCATTTCGAAGGCTCGGTCCAGCGTCAGGAAGATCCGCTGACAAAGGGCAAGCCCGGCAATGCGGCCAAGCCCTCGGGCGCTGCACCGGCGCCGGCGAAAGCCTGACGCGTCAGTCGGGCCTCGGGGTCCGGCCGCCGGTCTGATCTTGTCTGAATGACCCTGTAAGGTCGCCCGTTCGGGGCGGCCTTTTTCATTGGGATTGAATGGTTTTTCCGTCGGTCCCGGCGCGGGGATCAGTCTTCGCCCTGCGCCTCGGCGCGGCTTTTGCCCGACACGTCCAGCGCCAGCGTCGCGGCCATGAACTTGTCCAGATCGCCGTCCAGAACCCCTTGGGTGTCCGAGGTTTCCACGTTGGTCCGCAGATCCTTCACCATCTGGTAAGGTTGCAGCACATAGGATCGGATCTGGTTGCCCCAGCCGGCGTCGCCCTTGTTCTCATGCGCCTCGTTGATGGCGGCGGTGCGCTTGTCCAGCTCCATCTGGTAGAGCCGGGATTTCAGCGCCTTCATGGCGATGTCGCGGTTCTGGTGCTGTGACTTTTCCGAACTCGTCACCACGATGCCCGTGGGCGCGTGGGTGATCCGCACCGCCGAATCGGTGGTGTTGACGTGCTGACCGCCCGCCCCGGAGGATCGGTAGGTATCGACGCGAATATCGGCGGGGTTTACCTCGATCTCGATGTTGTCGTCGACCACGGGATAGACCCAGACCGACGAAAACGACGTATGCCGCCGCGCGGCGCTGTCATAGGGCGAGATGCGCACCAGCCGGTGCACGCCCGACTCGGACTTCAGCCAGCCATAGGCGTTGGGCCCGCTGATCTTGTAGGCGGCGGATTTGATCCCCGCCTCTTCGCCCGAACTTTCGGACTGCAATTCAACCTTGTAGCCCTTGCGCTCGGCCCAGCGGACGTACATCCGCGCCAGCATCGAGGCCCAGTCGCAGGACTCGGTCCCGCCGGCGCCGGCGTTGATCTCAAGGAAGGTGTCGTTGCCGTCGGCCTCGCCGTTCAGCAGCGCCTCGAGTTCCTTTTCGCGGGCGCGGGCGACAAGCGCCTTCAGCGCGGCCTCGGCCTCGGACACGACCTCGGTGTCGCCCTCGGCCTCGCCCATCTCGATCAGCTCGATGCTGTCCTCCAGCTCTTGCTGGATCGCGTTGTGGGTGTCGATGGCGTCCGACAGGCTCTGGCGGTCGCGCATCAGCTTCTGCGCCTTTTCGGGATCGTTCCACAGGGACGGATCCTCGGTCATCGCGTTGAACTCTTCCAGACGATGGGGCGCGGTTTCCCAGTCCATGCGCTGACGCAGCAGGGCAAGGGATTTCCGGACAGCTTCGGCATGGTTCTGCGCTTCGGCTCGCATCGACGGACCTTTCGAGGGGTTCAGACCGGTGGGTGATACCCAAGCCCGCCGGGCGGAGCAAGGGTCGCGGGGCAGATCCCTGAGGCACGCGATCCAGCGGACCGGCGGCGCGGCGGCGCGGCGGTCAAAAATCCGCTCAGAGCGGCGGCTGGGCCGGTCGGTGCTTGTGGCCTGCGCCCAATGAGATATCTGGGACGGGCGCGCCCGGTCACGCCGTGTTGCTTTTGACCCTGCGCGGCCCGCGGCCTATAAGGCGACACTGTACCAGCATAAAGGGGTGAGTCCCGTGATCAGGGCATTCTTCTCGTTCTTCGGCGGGATCTTCAGTTGGCTGACCAATGGCACGATCATGGTCGCCCTCTCTATCGGGGCCATCTTCTGGATGTATGGCCGCGATCTGCCGAATCACGAGCAATTGGCGCAATACGCCCCCCCCACCATCAGCCGGATCTATTCCGGCGAGGGCCGTCTGATGGACGAGTTCGCCAAAGAGCGCCGGATCTTCGCGCCCTCGAACGAGGTGCCGGATCTGGTCAAGAACGCCTTCATTTCGGCCGAGGACAAGAATTTCTATTCCCACAAGGGCTATGACCCGATGGGCATGGCCTCGGCCGCCGTGGATGCGGCCCGGGGTGGCCGGCTGCGCGGCGCCTCGACGATCACGCAGCAGGTGATGAAGAACTTCCTGCTCAGCGCCGACCGCTCGGCCGAGCGCAAGATCAAGGAATTGATCCTTGCCAGCCGTCTGGAAGAGACGTTGGACAAGGACCAGATCCTTGAACTTTACCTGAACGAAATCTTTCTGGGTCAGAACAGCTTTGGCGTGGCCGCCGCCGCGCAGACCTACTTCAACAAGACACTGGGCGAGTTGCGCGCCGAGGAAGCCGCCTATCTTGCGGCCCTGCCCAAGGCGCCCTCGACCTACCATCCGGTGCGCCACACCGAACGCGCCATCTCGCGGCGGAACTTCGTTCTGCGCGAGATGAACCAGAACGGCTATATCTCGGATGCGGAATACAACCGCGCCCGTGTCGCGCCGCTGGACACCGTTCAGGGCGAGCGGATCGCCTCGTTCCGCGAAAGCCTGCCGCCGCGCGACTATTTCACCGACGAGATCCGGCGCCAGCTTTCGGGCCGGTTCGGCGGCGAGGAGTTCTTTACCGGCGGCCTGTCGATCCGTGCCACCGTCGACAACGACATGCAGCAAGAAGCCGCCCGCGCCCTGCGCGACGGGCTGGAGAAATACGACCGCGGGCGCGGCATCTGGCGTCAGCCCAAGATCACCCTTCCCGCCGAGGCTCTGAGCACGGAAGAAAAATGGCGCGAGGCCTTGGCCGGCGCCGACATCCCCCGCGACATCGAAGGCTGGAAACCGGCCGTCGTTCTGGCCGAGGAAGGCCGCGCCGTCCGCATCGGCATCGAGGGCGTCGAGACCACCGAGGGCGGCCATCTTATCCCCGCCGAGGACGTCAAATGGGCCCGTCCCCGTCTGGAAAACGGCAAGCTGGGATCGCGGGCCGACAGCGCCTCGGATCTGGTGTCGGTGGGCGATGTGGTGCACGTCCGTGCGGTCACTGGCAGCGACGGCAGCTTTCAGCGTTGGTCCCTGCGTCAGGTCCCCGAGGTGCAGGGCGGCTTCATGGCGATGGACGTCCACACCGGGCGCGTGATCGCCATGCAGGGCGGCTTTTCCTATCAGCATTCGGTGTTCAACCGCGCCACGCAGGCGACGCGACAGCCGGGCTCGTCCTTCAAGCCCTTCGTCTATGCCTCGGCGCTGGACAGCGGCTATACCCCCGCCACCATCGTCATCGACGCCCCGATCGAAGTGCAGACCGGCGCCGGGATCTGGCGGCCCAAGAACGCCTCGAACAAGTTCTACGGCCCTGCTCCCCTGCGCACCGGCATCGAACGGTCGCGCAACCTGATGACCGTACGTCTGGCACAGGAAATCGGCATGCAGACCGTCGCCAGCTACGCCGAACGCTTCGGCGTCTATGACCGGATGAAGCCCTATCTGTCCAATGCCTTGGGCTCGCAGGAGACCACGTTGTTCAAGATGGTGGCGGCCTATGCCATGTTCGCCAACGGCGGCGAGCGGGTCGAGCCGACGCTGGTGGACCGGGTGCAGGACCGTTGGGGCAAGACGATCTACCGCCACGATCAGCGCATCTGCGAGGATTGCCGCCAGCCCGAGCTTCCCCCCGGCGAAGCACCCTCGATCTTCTCGAACCGGGCGCGGGTGATGGACCCGATCACGGCCTATCAGTTGACGTCGATGATGCAGGGCGTGGTCGAACGCGGCACCGCCTCGCGCACCGTCAATCTGCCCATTCCGATCGCGGGCAAGACCGGCACCACCAACGACGCCAAGGACGTGTGGTTCATCGGCTTTTCGTCCAACATCGTGGCAGGCTGTTTCATCGGCTACGACACGCCTCGCCCGCTGGGGCGCGGTGCCTCGGGCGGCGGCATGTGCGGCCCGGTGTTCCAGCAGTTCATGAAAAAGGCGATCGACGAATACGGCGGCGGCAAGTTCAAGGTCCCCGAATACGGCACCTTCGTCAAAATCGACCGCTACTCCGGCGAGCGTCTGTCCGACAATGCCAGCGGCCCGCAGGTCGTGGCCGAGCTGTTCCGTCAGGGCGAAGAGCCGACCTATGGTCTGCTGAGCGTCATCGACGGTGGGTTCGCAATGGGCAACGACCTGCCGGTCTTTAACCGGGGCGAGGATGATCCGGGGGAATCCTCGACCACGACGGTCATCACCTCGACCGGGAAGAAGAAGAAGATCGGCGGCAAGGCGTCATTCGGCTCGCTGAGTTCGGGCGGCCTTTACTAAGGCCCCCTGCCGGATCGCACGTCAGGCGGGGCCGCTCGCGCTATCGCTTGGATTCAGTCAGCCGCGCCCCCTCGGGGGCGCGGTTTGACGTTCAGCGGCGGACCAGTTCCGCCTTGGCGGCATCCTCCAGCGCCCAGGCTTGCAACGCCTTGACGACGCCCCCGGCCAGACTTTCGCGCCATTCCGCGCTAAGGATGCGGTCCAGATCGCGCTTGTCGGACATGAAGCCCAGTTCGATCAGCACGGATGGAATGTCGGGCGCCTTCAGCACCGAGAACCCGGCCTTCAGATGCGGGCGCTTGTACAACCTGCCGGTGGCGGCGCGGATCTCGGCCACCAGAAACCCGGCCAGCATGGTGCTGCGCGGCGTGGTTTCGCGGCGGACCAGATCCATCAGCACCCCGGCCAGCGCGTCGTCCTGTTCTTCCAGATCCACCCCGGCCAGCAGATCGGCGCGGTCCAGACGGCTGGCCAGCAATTCCGACGCCCGGTCCGAGGCCGTGTCCGACAGCGTGTAGATCGTCGTGCCGGTGGCCTTTCCCTGCGCCAGCGCGTCGGCGTGCAGCGACAGGAACACATCCGCCCCCTTGGCCCGCGCCATGCTGACCCGCGCCTGTAGCGGCACGAAGATGTCATCCTCGCGCGTCAGATGGGCCTGCATTCCGGCGCGGATCAAAGCCTCTTTCAGGTCGCGGGCGAAAGACAGCATCAGGTCGGATTCGTTCCACCCGCCCTGCTGCGCGCCCGGATCGATGCCGCCGTGGCCGGGGTCCAGCATGACCACCAGCGGGCGGTCGCCGCGTTGGCGGCGGACCGGCTGATCCACCTTGGCGCGCGGCGGCAGCGCCCACAGGTCCCCCGCCTCGGACGGGGTCTGGGCGGCGAAGGCTTCTGCCGTGCCGGCGGTCAGGCGGACGTGGACGGCGGCCCCCCCGGTCACGGGGTCGGTCTGCATCTCGGCGGTGTCGATCATCAGCGGCGCCGGAAGCGCCAGCACCAGCCGCGACCAGCCGGGGCGGAACGTGCCGGCCCGCAGGATTTCCGGGTCGACCTTCAGCGCTTTTGCCAATTCGGCCCCGCCGGCGCCGTCCCAGGCAACCTCGCGGAAATCCAGCACCAGACGGCGGGGCGCATCCAGCGTGAACGCCCGCCACGGCACCGCTTGCGTCAGCGAAAGCTTCAGCGCGGCCTCGCCAGCGGACATCCGCAGCGACGAGGCCGCCCGATCCACCCGCGCCAAGGCCCGCAACTCTTGCGCCTGCGCCGCCGTGACAGTGCTGATCGTCGGCAAGGCGCTGGTCGCGATGGCCATTGCCGCAAGCGCGGCGCGCCCTGTTCGAGACGCCCAAACCCGCGAGATCTTTGATGTTTTGGTATTGGCCGTGGTCACTCGCGTCTCCTGTCGATGGCCGGGGGTTGCGCCGGATCTTATGTCCCGCAGCGTCCCGCCACCCCTAGTCTACCCGTCGCGGGCGCCACTGGGCAACGGGGCTTGGCGTGGCCCAGTCACCCCGCAGCACCCTGCCCGCGTGCCGCCATGAAGGCTTGCAACCGCTCCAACCCCAGGGCGATCTGATCGCTGGCGGCGGCATAGGAAAACCGCAGGGTCTGGTGGCCCCGATGCGGATCGAAATCCATGCCCGGCGTCACGGCGACGCCCGCATGTTCAAGGATCTCGGCCGCGAAGGCCCGGCTGTCGTTGGTGAACTCGGACACATCGGCATAGACATAGAAGGCCCCGTCGGGCGGCGCGATGCGGGTGAAGCCCGCCTTGGGCAAGCCGTCCAGCATCAACTGACGGTTGTGGGTGTAGACGTCGCGGTTGGCGTCCAACTCCTCGCGGCTGTCCAGTGCCGCCAGCGCGGCGATCTGGCTGGCGTGGGCGGGGCAGATGAACATGTTCTGCGCCAACCGCTCGATCGTGCGGACATGATCCGGCGGCACCACCATCCAGCCCACGCGCCAGCCGGTCATCGAGAAATACTTCGAGAACGAGTTGATCACATAGACGTCGTCGCTGATCTCCAGCGCCGAGACGGCGGGCCGGTCGTAATGCACGCCGTGATAGATCTCGTCCGAGATATAGGCCACGTCCTGTGCGGCGGCAGCCCGGATCAGCGCAGTCATGGCGGGCCGGTCCAGCATCGTGCCGCTGGGGTTCGAGGGCGAGGCCACGATCAACCCGTCCAGCCCGGCCCCCTCCAGATCCTGCGGCTTGGGCTGATAGCGGTCCTTGGCGTGGGTTTGCAGGCCGACCGGCGTCATGCCAAGGGCGGTCAGGATCTGCCGGTACGAAGGGTAACACGGCTCGCCCAACCCGACCCGGGCATCGCTGTCAAAAAGCGCGGTGAAGGCCAGCAGGAACGCCCCCGAGGCGCCCGAGGTCACCACCACCCGCGCCGGATCAAGATCCAGCCCGTAACATTCGCGGTAAAGCCCGGCGATCCGCGCCCGCAACTCGGGCAAGCCAAGCGCGACGGTATAGCCAAGTGCGCCGGCCTCCATCGCTTGGGCCAGCGCCTGACGCGCGGCGGCGGGGGCGGGCGTGCCGGGCTGGCCCACCTCCATATGGACGATGTGACGGCCAGCGGCTTCGGCGGCGCGGGCGGCCTCCATCACATCCATGACGATAAAGGCGTCAACCTCGCTGCGCTTGGACTTTTGCAATGCGGTCTCCGTGCGGTGGGGGTTGGCTGGCGGCGCCAGACGCTCAGGCGGTTTCGCGAGAGGTGCCGGGGGCGTCGGCTTTGGCCTCGGCCTCTTCCTCGGCGTCCAACGCTTCCTGAATCTCGGCGGCGCGGGTTTCGACCAGCCCGACGATGTGATCGACCATCTGATCGGTGCCCAGCTTGTGGCTTTGCTTGCCAGCCATATAGACCATGCCCGCATCCTTGCCGCCGCCGGTGAAGCCCACGTCGGTCATCAGCGCCTCGCCGGGGCCGTTCACCACGCAGCCGATGATCGACAGGCTCATGGGGGTGCGAATATGCTCCAGCCGCTTTTCCAGCGTCTCGACGGTGCGGATCACGTCGAACCCCTGCCGGGCGCAGGAGGGGCACGAGATGATATTGACGCCCCGGTGCCGCAGGCCCAGCGATTTCAGGATCTCGAACCCGACCTTCACCTCTTCGACCGGATCGGCCGAGAGGCTGACGCGGATCGTGTCGCCGATGCCGGACCACAGCAGATTGCCCAGACCGACGGCCGATTTGATCGTGCCGGTCATCAGGCCGCCCGCCTCGGTGATGCCCAAGTGGATGGGTGCGTCGGTGGCCTCGGCGATGCCCTGATAAGCGGCGGCGGCCAGAAAGACGTCGCTGGCCTTCACGCTGATCTTGAACTCGTGAAAGTCGTTGTCTTCCAGAATCCGGATATGCTCCAACCCGCTTTCGACCATCGCCTCAGGACAGGGTTCACCATATTTTTCAAGCAGATGGCGTTCCAATGACCCTGCGTTGACACCGATGCGGATCGAACAGCCGTGGTCCTTGGCGGCGCGGATCACTTCGGCCACGCGCGTCTTGTCGCCGATGTTGCCGGGGTTGATGCGCAGGCAGGCGGCGCCGGCCTCGGCGGCCTCGATCGCGCGTTTGTAGTGGAAGTGGATGTCGGCGACGATGGGCACCGGGCTTTCGGCCACGATCTGGCGCAGGGCACGGGTGCTGGATTCGTCGGGGGTCGAGACGCGGACGATGTCGGCGCCCGCCTCGGCTGCCGCCTGGATCTGCGCCACCGTCGCCGCCACGTCCGAGGTGTCGGTGTTGGTCATCGTCTGCACCGAGATCGGCGCGTCGCCCCCGACGGGCACCCGGCCCACGTGGATCTGACGGCTTTTGCGGCGATAGATGTTGCGCCAGGGGCGCACGGCATTAAGCGACATGAAGCGGGCTTTCCTGATCGGGGCTGCTGCGCCCTAGATAGAGGCGCGGGCGCGGCATGACAATGCACGCGGCGCGGGATTGGCCCGGGCGACCCCCTGAGTTGCCCCCGACTCGACCGGGGCATCAAGGCACCGGCGACGAGCGCCGGTGCAAAGCTTAGGGGTTGGTGAGCGGCGGCGCGGCGGTCTCGGCCTCGGCCACTTCGATCACCTTGCGCAGGGCCGGGTCGCTGTCCAGATCGGCCACCTGATAGGCGCTTTGCAGATCGCCCACGCCCAGCTTGACCTTCTTGGCGACCGAGGTGCCGGGGCCAGCCGGCCCATAGGTCTTGCCGTTGACCGCAAAGTAGACCGAGCCCGAGTTGCCTGCCCGCAGCAGCGGCGGCTCTTCGGTCTTGGGCAGGGTGAACCGCTCGCCGGTGTCGAGGATCTTCTCGAAGATCACCGTGCCGCCGGCACCGGTCACGCGAACCCACGCAGGGCGCACGGCAAAAAGCTCGACCGCTGGCACGTCCTCGGCGACCACCTGAACGGCAGGGTCCGTGGGGGTTTCCCCAGTTTCGGCGGCGGCCTTGGCGCGGGCCTTGTCGTCCAGCGCATCGCCCCCGAACGGGGTCGACAAGCGGGCGTCGGGCCGGGTCGGGCCATAGACGTCCGTCTGCAACGACGCCAGATCCAGCCCAGACGAGGGCGGCGACAGCATGCCCACGCGGTCCGGGTCCAGCGACGAGATCGGGCCGTCGCGTGCGACCATCACCGGAATGTCCAGCGCCTTGGGGCGATAGAGCCGGTCCAGCGCCTCGGCGCGGCGGGTGGCAGCCTCGTCGTTCAGATCGTCCGAGACCGCGACACCGGCCAGCGGGTCCATCTCGGCGACCACACCGGGGGCCTGTTCCACGGGCACCAGCGTCACGCGCTGCACCTGTTGCAGCACCGTCCAGCCGCCATAGCCCAGCCCCGCGATCAGCGCGACCAGCACGGCCACGGACCCAAGCGCACCGGGGTCGAACCCGCCGCCACTGTTGGACCGGACACCGGGCGAAAACGGCGCACGCGGGTTGATCAGCGGATCATTCGCGCCATTGCGACCACGTCGCGCGACAGGGCCGGCCATGCCAGCGCCATGCGCCGATCCGCCGTTGCCACCATCGCGGCTTCGGGCAGATTGCGCCTGTGCGGTGCGAAGCGGCCCGCCCGTCGCGGCCTGACCGACCGCCGCGCCACGCGAAGCAGCCTTGGGGGTGGGACGGCTGCGGTGGGACCCAGAGATCCCGGCGGCCCCACCGAATTGCGATTCCTCGCAGAATTTCCGATACGCCCACTCGGGGTCCATAGCCAGATAGCGCGCGTAAGAGCGCACGTATCCCGCAATGAATCCGGGGGTTTCGAAGGCGGTCACGTCGGACGCCTCGATCGCTGCGATGTAGTTAGCCTTGATTTTTAGTTCGCGTTGAACGTCCAGCAGGGATTTTCCGAGCGTTGCACGCTCTCCCCTGAGTACATCCCCGAGTTTGAGATCAAAGTCGTCGAACCCACGCGGGGTTTCAACCTGGCCATCCTCGGGCGGTGCGCCGCGCCTGATCATCGCCCTGCCCCTTTTTTTCTGCTTCAGTCCCCAAGCATCGTTGATTCGCCTGTAAGCCTCGACGATGCTGTGTCCACATTATCACAGCAGAAAAATCATTGGCACCCGAAGAAATCGCCTATGCCGAGAGTTCGGCACGATTCAGCGCACACTGACTCCACAGGTCGTCCATTCCGTGGACCAGACCGTCCAGCATGTCCGGCGTATGCACCGGCGAGGGCGTGAATCGCAGCCGCTCGGTCCCGCGCGGGACGGTGGGGAAGTTGATCGGCTGGACGTAGATGCCGTGGTCTTCCAGCAGCCGGTCCGAGATCATCTTGCACTTGACCGGATCGCCCACGTGGACGGGCACGATGTGGCTGCCGTGGTCGATGATCGGCAGGCCAAGCCCCTTGAGCCGCAGCTTCAGCGCCGCCGCGCGTTCCTGTTGCAGGTCGCGCAATTTCTGGTCCCGCTTCAGGTGCCGGACCGAGGCCGCCGCCCCCGCCGCAACCGCTGGCGGAAGCGAGGTCGTGAAGATGAAGCCCGGCGCGTAAGAGCGTATGGCGTCGACCAAATTCGCGTTTGCCGCGATGTAGCCGCCCATCACTCCATAGGCCTTGGCGAGGGTGCCGTTGATGATGTCGATGCGATGCGCCAGACGGTCCCGCTCGGTCACGCCGCCGCCGCGGGGGCCGTACATGCCGACCGCGTGCACCTCGTCGATATAGGTCAGGGCGCCGAATTCGTCGGCCAGATCGCAGATCGCTTCGATCGGGGCGAAATCGCCGTCCATCGAGTAGATCGATTCAAAGGCGATCAGCTTGGGCACATCGGCGGGGATCGCCTGTAGCAGGCTGCGCAGATGTGCCACGTCATTGTGCCGGAAGATCTGCTTTTCGCCGCCGCCGCGCCGGATGCCTTCGATCATCGAGGCGTGGTTCAACTCATCGCTGAGAATCGCCATCTCCGGAAAGATGCGCGGCAGGGTCGAAAGCGTTGCGTCATTGGCGATATAGGCCGAGGTGAACACCAGCGAGGCCTCTTTGCCGTGCAGGTCCGCAATCTCGGATTCCAGCGCGTTGTGATAGACCGTCGTGCCCGAAATGTTGCGCGTGCCGCCCGACCCGGCGCCGGTCGCTTCCAGCGCCTGATGCATCGCCTCCAGCACCGCGGGGTGCTGACCCATTCCCAGATAATCGTTGCCACACCAGACAGTTATCTCACGCTCGGACCCGTCGGGGCAGGTCCAGACGGCTGTGGGAAACTGGCCGCGACGGCGCTCAATATCGATGAAGGTCCGATAGCGCCCCTCATCGTGCAAACGGCTGAGGGCGGCGTCGACGGCGGCTGAGTGATCCAAGGCAAGGCTCCGAAAGTCTCTATCGCATTCAGTGTTTGCTATATGAAAAGCCCTTGCAAGGCCAGCCGGCGATTTGCCGCGTCACTTGGCGATCACGATCGCGCAATCAGCGGCCCCCGCCTTGGCGTTGCACTCGGCCAGCGCCTTGCCGGTCGCATCCGCGCCCCGGGCAATCGTCCAGCCGCCGGTCGAGGGCGAGATCGCCAGCGCGCCGCCCTGTGCCGGATAGTCCTTGCCGAAGGCTTCGGTCGCAGCGCGCGACACGGTCAGCGGCCGTTCGGTGAATTTTGAGGGCAGGACGCGGGCGGCAATGGTACAGCCCGCGGCGCCAGCCTCGCGCTTGGCATTGCAGGCCGCCACAGCCGCCGCGTCGGCGGCAGCCACCGAATGATGCCCCGAGGCGGCCTGAAACGCCTGCGATTGCAGGCCTTCGGCGGGCGAATAGGCAAGCGAGGCATAGTATTCCAGCGACTGGTCCTGATCCTGCGACAGCTCGACGATCTTGCGGATCAGGTCCTGCTCGGCCTCGGACAGTCTGGGCGATATTGCCATCGCATAGCCCTTGGTCGCGAACAGCAGGCCCTTGGCCGTGGCCCCCGACACAGGCTCGGCGCCAGCGGGTGCGATGCCAAGGCCCAGAACGGTCGTCAAAGCGGCGGCCAGTGCGACGCCCGGCACGCGGGCCGGGGCGCGTCCCGTGACGGCTTCGAACAAAGACTTGCCGGGGCGAAAATTGGGAAGCATCTGGAATCCTCGTCTGTAAACAGTCTGATACGGGACAGGAAACGATGCCGGAAATAGCCCGATTGCCCTGCAAACAACCCGATCCGGGGCCACCCTAGCCCGCAGCCGTCACACTTTCCACCCGCACCTGCGGTTGATAGGCTGCGCGCAGTTTCACTCGACCTCCGGAAGGACATTGTGCATGGCCCTCGACCCCGTACTCGCTCGGATCGACAAGGATCTGACCCCGGCCACCGACCGCCTGCTGGAGCTGCTGCGCATCCCCAGCATCTCGACCGACCCAGCCTACAAGGCTGACTGCGAGCGTGCCGCCGACTGGCTGGTGGCGGCCCTGCGCTCGATCGGGTTCACGGCTGAAAAACGGCCCACACCGGGGCATCCGATGGTGGTCGCCCATGCTGACGGCCCCGGCCCGCATGTGATGTTCTACGGCCACTACGACGTGCAACCCGTTGATCCGCTTGATCTTTGGGATACGCCCCCCTTCGAGCCGCAGGTTGAAGAGACCCCTGCCGGCGCCGTTATCCGCGGTCGTGGGGCCGCCGACGACAAGGGCCAGCTGATGACCTTCGTCGAAGCCTGCCGCGCCTGGAAGGCCGAACACGGTCAGCTTCCCTGCCGCATCTCGATGTTCTTCGAGGGCGAAGAGGAATCGGGCTCGCCCTCGCTGGTGCCCTTCATGCAGCAAAACGCCGAGGAGCTACGCTCGGACATCGCCCTGATCTGCGACACCGGCATGTTCGGCGGAAAGACGCCGGGCATCGTCACCATGCTGCGCGGCCTGCTGGGCGAAGAGCTGACAATCACCGGCCCCAGCAAGGATCTGCATTCGGGCATGTTCGGCGGTCTGGCGATGAACCCGATCCGTGTTCTGGCCCGCATCATCGCCAGCCTGCACGACGAGACGGGCCGCGTCACCGTGCCCGGCTTTTACGACGGCGTCCCCGAACTGCCCGACGAGATCAAGAAGCAATGGGACGGTCTGGGCTTCGACGAAAAGGCGTTTCTGGGCGATGTGGGTCTGGCCGACCCCGCCGGCGAAAAAGGCCGCACCCCGCTGGAAATGCTGTGGTCGCGCCCCACCTGCGAGGTCAACGGCATCTCGGGCGGCTACGAGGGCGATGGCTTCAAGACGGTGCTGCCCTCGAAGGCTTCGGCCAAGATCAGCTTCCGGCTTGTCGGCCAGCAGAACCCCCACAAGATCCGCGAGAGTTTCCGCGCAATGGTGCAGCAGATGCTGCCCGACGACTGCACGGTGGCCTTCACCTCGCACGGCGCATCGGGCGGTAGCCAGATGGCCACCAGCCACCCAGCTTTTGAGCAGGCGCGCAACGCGCTGTCCGACGAATGGCCCGAGACGGCGGCCTATATCGGCTGCGGCGGATCGATCCCCATCGCGGGCTTTTTCAAGGACATTCTGGACACCGACGCCATGCTGATCGGCTTCGGTAAGGACGACGACCAGATCCACAGCCCGAACGAGAAATACGACATGGAGTCCTTCCACAAGGGCACCCGAAGCTGGGCGCGGGTTCTGGACGCCCTGTCGCGCGGCTAAGATCGGCCCAGACAAACCCCCTGCCGACGGATGGTCGGCAGGGGCATTCACGTCATCGGCAAGTGCGGTGGGCCGCACGTCGCGGCCTAGCACCGATCAGGCGCTTGCGACGGTTCTCACGAAGGCGGCAAGCGACATGTTCAGGCGGATCATGTCGCCTTTGACGTCGAAGCTGCCAAGCCGCATCCGCACGCGCTGGGTCCGCAGACCCAACTCTCCGTTAAGCTGAATGCGCATGTAGTAGCGTCCGTTGTTGCCCTCGACCACGTTGATGACCCGACCCAGAAGCCGGTCGTCGCCGCTGTAGACAAGCTTGCCGGGCAGATCCGCCAGATTGTAGGGGAACACCACCGGCGCGGCCCGCGATCCGCCAAGGGGCGCGAACTTGGTGACGGTCGCCGGAGCGCCATTCGCCCCGTCCCCGCCCGATCCGCCGGACCCAGAGCCGCCCGAACCAGAGCCGCTCGACCCGGTGCCGCCCGAACCAGAGCCCGAACCCGAGCCGCCCGAACCCGAGCCGCCCGAGCCCGAGCCGCCGGACCCACCAGATCCCGACCCCCCGGTTCCCGAGCCACCGGAACCAGAGCCAGAGCCGCCCAAGCTGACATCGAGGCCGACAAGACTGCCGCCGCCCGTGCCACCAGATCCCGCGCCACCAGATCCAGAACCACCAGATCCCGTGTCGCCAGAACCAGAGCCGCCCACGCTTGCAGTGACGTCGGCCAGCCCGCCGCCACCAGTCGAGGTGCCCGAGCCGCCCAGCGACACATCCGCCGAGACTACAGAGCTGCCACCAGAGGTGCCCGTTCCGGTGCCAGACCCCGTATCACCAGCGGACCCCGACCCTCCGATCGAGACATCGGCGGTGACGCCAGTGCCGCCGCCAGAGGTGCCGCCTACCGACACATCAGCCGACGCCAAACTGTCGCCGCCAACGCCGACAGAGGCGCCCGCCTGAAGCCCACCGGCGTGCAGCGGAGCGCCCGCGCTTATCAAAAGTGCGATGCCCGAGACAGAGGCCAAAGTTGAGAATTTTCCAAAAGTCATGTGTTACTTCTCCTTCAAAAACTTGAAAAGAAGTCGGTCCCCCAACCCACATCCGACACCGGCACCAAAGGAAAAAGGGGCGCCGGCAAGAGGTATAACGGCTGCAATATCAACCGGTTCCCCGCACGGATCGAAAACCCGTGATTGCAATCGGCGGATTCTGATCGGTTTCAGACCGTTTTTAGGGGGGTAAATGGCGCGGTTGACGGGACTCGAACCCGCGACCCCCGGCGTGACAGGC
>SWCD01011372.1_pt1 | contig 115372 bp, 93 predicted proteins | sample 4693011 | NCBI WGS metagenome assembly SWCD01 (sample SAMN10267278, study PRJNA491770) | bioreactor metagenome | isolation source: DHS bioreactor inoculated with marine | place: Japan: Omine Ridge, Nankai Trough | reverse complement strand
TCGCAAGATTCCCAAACGTAAGGGAACAATTCGTATAATTAAAATTGGAGAATTTGAATGTTCCGGTTGTGGTGGAACGCATTGTAATTCTACTGCTGAAGTTGGCTTAATTAAATTCACTGAAACAGAAAAATTACGAAATCATATATTAATCAAATTTTTGTCAGGATCATTGGCTATAGCTGATTATTCTCTAAGGTATAAAATCACTGACAAACTTACAAAAGAGATGACTTGCAATGTTAATGATCTGATTGGAAAATATGAAAAGCTAACCCAGGAAAACAGAGATCAAAAAATCAGAATTGTTCAGCTTAACAAAGAACTACTGCCTGCCATAATTGAAAAGACCGCATCAAAGTCAGAAATAGTAAACAACATTCCATTTGTTATCGATAAAATTGATGATATTGATAAAAAGCTTGTGAATAATCTTGCATCACAATTAGCTGAAAATATCAAAGGTGTAGCGATAATTAATTCTGATTCAAAATTGATTATTGGTGTGGATCAAACGACTAAACTATCGGCTGGTGAAATAGCAAAAAAGATTACTTCATCTTTTGATCTTAAAGGCGGAGGAAATGCTGTTATTGCCCAGATAGGCGGTGTTGATTCAGAAAAGTTAGAAAAAATAAAAGCTTTTACTATAAAGATATTATCTGATGAGCATTAGATTATTATTATATATATTAATTATAATACTATCAATAAATGCAACTTCGTTGCCTCAGGATAAATCGAATAGGATTAAGCTTGATAAGTCTGGTAATCTTGAAGTTCTCTATGAAAATGATAAATATGTGACCTATGTAAAGTATGATGTGGTTTTTGAAACTGAAACCGGATTTATCTATTGTGATTCGGCAATTCTTGTAAAAGGTGAAAATGTTCACCTGATGGGAAACGTCATGGTCGATGATGCCGATTATAAACTAATGGCGGACTCAGTTTATTATGATATAATTACCGGAGAAGCAACAGCACGCGGGGAATTTGTAGAGCTTTGGTCTTTTGACGATTCCATATATGCCAGTGGAGTTCATGCTTATTATAACAGGGAACAGAAGGTGTTCGAGATGGAAGAACGCCCGATTATTTATATTAATTATCCCGATACAAACCGGATGATCGAAATAATTTCTGACTTTTTCTATTACAATGCAACCTCTCGTAAAGCAGAAGCAACCAATGATGTAATCATTACTCATGGTGATTTGATTGCCGAATCGCAGTGCGCCGTTATGAACATACAGAATAATATGTTGGATTTGTATGACAGCCCCATTGCCAGAAAAGGGAATTCTGAAATTCGCGGGGAATTTATTTCTATCAAATATCAAGGGGAGTTATTAAGACAAATTGATGTGATAGATTCTGCTTTTGGTGAATTTACCGAACCAGTTGATTCATTGGGTCTGTTTCATGACCGATCAATCTTATCAGGCGACCGCATTATTATAAATTTCTATTTCGGTGCGATGGATAACGTCATTTGTTACGGTCAAGCTTATTCATGGTATTTCCCTTCTTTAAGAGGGGGACGAGATTTTTATGAAAACTCTGTTTCCGGGGATACAATTAAATTTTATCTTGATGAAAATCAGCTTCAATCTGTGAATGTCATGGGAGGAGTTGTTGGGACCTATTTAACCGGAAGGCTCCGTGACACCACTCAAATAGTTGACGAGGAAAAGGAACTAACCGATAGCCTTGTTGATGCAGCTAAAGAATTATTGAGAGAACGCGATACAACTTATACTGAATTAGTTGATACGGTTGAAATACAACAACTGCATACACCTGATACTACTAAAGATGATTCATTATCTTTTGCTGAATTTGAAACAGATTCAACAGATACTTTGAATGAAAATAGATGGATCTCTCCTTCGGATACGCTCGATTTAGCAACTGTTGACAGCATTGATTACAGTGGCAATTTTGTAGAATACAGCCTTCTTGATTCCATTATATTTCTTCATCAGGACTGTAATATCAAATCAGGGGAGATGTCCCTTCAGGCCCATGAAGTTCAATTTATAACACATGATAAGTTGATAAAGGCTTACTCAGCTGAAGAAAAAATTACCGATACAGCTTATGCCGGAGATACTCTGTCAACATTTGCAAGAGAATTGCAGCCCGCTACTATTCCGGTAATCTTAAACGATGGTGATGATGAGCTTTATGGTGATTTTCTTGAATATTCCACCGAGACCGAAAAAGGCAGAATTGTACAATCGAAATCCAACTACGAAGAAGGCATTTATTACGGGAAGAAATTGTTCAGGGAACAAGAAGATATTTTTTATGTCAAAGATGGCTACTACACTACCTGCGATGCCGAGGAACCTCATTTCCATTTTAAAGCAACATATATGAAATTGATGGAAAACAACAAGATGATTGTTCGTCCGGTTGTTTTCTATTTAGGTCGTATGCCAATACTGGCAATACCTTATTATATCTTTCCCCTAAAAAAAGGCCGACACTCCGGTTTTCTTCCATTTAAGTTTGGTAATTTCGAGCGTGGTGACAGGTATATTACTGATGTAGGATATTACTGGGCGGCTTCAGAATACTGGGATTGGCAAGGAGCAATAGACTATCATGAAAAAAACCGCACTATTACATTTAAAAACAGATTCAATTTTAAAAAGAGATATGTTTTAAATGGAAATTTAAATGTCGAGTATCGTCGTAAAACAAAATATAATTCAATTATCGCTGAGGAATCCCCAGAAACATCATATAAAATTATTGCTAACTACAAACATGAATTTTCACCTACTTTTAAAATTGACGCAAATGGCAGTTATATCTCATCATCATCCTATGATCAGGATTACTCAAACAATTTAGAAGAACGCTTGAATAGAGATTTAAAGTCAAAGTTACAATTTACAAAAAAATTCGAAAATGGTATTTCGATTTCAGGTACTTTCACTCACACACTAAATTTAGACAATGAAACGCGAACAGATGTTATTCCCAGTTTGGGTGTTTCATTACCTACGATATGGCTATTTGGGAGTGGGTCAAAAGATGAAGAAGGTAATAATGTCCAGAGATGGTATCATGATTTTAAATTTACATATCGGCCATCTATTACAAATTATTCATATCGCAAAGTAGAAGATTCCACTTATGTTGCATATATAGATACAACTTATATAACTGACACATTGGGTGTTATAATTGATACAGCGTATACAGAGGTTGAAGATTCTCTTTCCTACCGAACCAGGAAAAAGTATGTAAGAGTAAATCATAGCCCCAGCCTTATTTTACCCGGCATAACCCTATTCAAGTTCATCAAGATCGTTCCAAGTCTTAGTTATGCTGAAACCTGGTATAAGATTATAGAGACCGATCAATCACTGGCCCAGGGAATTGATGCTTCCAAGATATATAAAGCCTATTCGTATAGCGGCAACATTTCAATGAAAACCAGTCTCTATGGAACAATCAATCCCAAAATTGGTAATCTTCAAAGTTTACGGCATGTATTTACTCCCTCATTAAGTTATACCTGGGCTCCTGATATAGATAAGAACCCAACGATAAGAGCTTTTGCCGGGGGAGGGGCTTCGAGTACCAAAAGGTCAGCAATTAATTTTAGTATGGTAAATCTATTTCAGGCAAAAACTAAAAGCGAAGAAAACGAGAAATCTTTTGATTTGCTTTCACTTAGCACTAGATTCAGCTATAATTTTGAAAATATTGAAAAACCACTTTCTAATATGAGTACAACATTTAGTATTAGTACCCTTCCGGGAGTCAGGCTTGGGGGAGCCATGAATCATACCTTTTATGATCCTGAAACCGATGAAGAGAAATTCTTATCACCATCATTGTTAAACTGGAATATGGATATAAATTTTACTTTAAGAGGAAATACATTCCTTTTTGATGATGGAGATATAGGAATTCCTATGGGAGCTGATTCGGCTCACAAGGTGGCTGATGCTATGAGCACACCAACAACAACTGGTAGAAAAGGCTGGAATCTGGGTGTGAGTTTTAGTTTTAAAGAATCGGGTTTCCATACTACTAATTATAGTAAGACCAGCCAGCTTAGCTTGAATTTAGGATTTAATGTAACTCCTGCAACATCAGTAACATACTCTCAAACATATAATGTAGTAGATAAGAAGATTGTCCATAAAAGAGTAAGCATTGTCAGGATAATACACTGCTGGACCGGGAGTCTGTTTTGGGTTCCATCAGGCTCAAATAGAGGTTTTGGATTTAAATTGAACGTAACTGATATTCCTGATATTAAGTTGGATAGCAATCATGATTCCTTCCAGACCTCCAGCTTCAGCCCGACCGGATATTAGATATTATCTAAAAAAAGGCATATAATCAGCTTTTTATCTTTATTTTAGTTGACTCTTTTCAACATTTCTAAGAACTTTCTAAAGATATTAAGATAATTATAATTTAACTTTAACTCTTTTGGAGGTACTTATTATGACTAAAGATGAAATGATTGCCTATATGGCAGAGAATTCAAGCATTACAAAAAAACAGGCTACCGATGCTCTTCAGGCTTTTATGGATGGAGTAACAAAACAACTGCAGACTGAAACTAAAGTCAGTTTTTCTGGTTTTGGTACATTTTCGGTTTCACATCGTAAAGCCAGAGCTGGAAGAAATCCTCAAACTGGTGAAACAATCCAGATTCCGGCTTCCAAAGTTCCTGTCTTTAAAGCTGGTAAACGCCTTAAAGAAGCTATCAAAAAGTAAATTGCCTGTTATTGGAAATTATGGCAGGGGTAAAACCCTGCCTTTTTTTAACTATTCATGATTTAATAGAAGAGCATATTTAAACACAATTATGGCCGCAAAGAGAAAAAAGAAAAAAAAGCCAGCAAAGAAAAAAGATTTTTCAATTAAAGCACAGCAGGTTTTTGCTGTATTGATGATATTGGTATCATTGATTTTATTGATTGCCCTGATTTCACATCGGGGGCTTGATGACCGTCGGATTATGGGCGAAATTGATGGAAATGTTGATCCGTTTGATTTGCAATTTAGAAATCAGGCGGGGATGTTAGGAGCTTATCTGGCGTTTATTTGTTCTTTAATAATGGGATGGTTATCATATTTTATTCCTATCGCATTGATTGCATCATCATTGAGAATATTTGCTGCTGATACTGCAAAGAAGGTGAGGTTTAGCGTTGTTTTGATGTTTGCAACTTCATTGTTCGCTACCATGATTTATAACATTCATATTCTTACCAATCGAACTCTTGTTGTCAATAACGATGTCGCAGGTGGATTTATAGGGGAAAAACTTACTCTGATTGCAATCAAATTATTTGGCGGATTGGGTGCCTATGTCATATTGAGTGGGATTATTCTATTGATTCTCATCATATATACTTCATTATCCGGTCTGCTTAAGGCAGGACTTCCAATTCCTGGTAAAGGATTAGTTGAATGGTTAACGAATAAGTTAAAGGTCGTTTTTTCTTTCTCCTGGATGGGGACATTATTCTCATGGAAAAAAGATGATACTGAAGAAGATGATGACAATGATAAATTTGATAGTGAATTGAATGAACAGATAGAAGCTCATACATATACTGATCCTGAAGAATTTGATATAAAACCTGAACCTGAAAAAGAACAGATTGCAGATAAAAAAGTTAAGAGTACACAAAAAGTAACTATCACTAAAAAACCGCCCAAGATTCAAGTTGATTCGATGAACTATGAATATCCTGTTCTTGATCATTTGGTAAATAATCCTGATCCCGGACCGGTCGTTAGTGAAGAAGAACTGAAGTTTACATCGCGGATGCTGAAAGAGACTCTCGAAACTTTTGGTGTTAAAATTGATGGTGAAATAGAACGATACCCCGGACCTATCATTACAAGGTATGAGTTCAAACCTGGAACTGGGATAAAAGTAAATCAAATCCTGAATCTTTCCGATGATCTTGCCTTAGCTCTCAAAGCGAAACGCATTCGTATTATAGCTCCCATTCCGGGAAAAGCTGCCGTTGGAATTGAGATACCTAATCGCAACGCCCAGACAGTCTATTTGAAAGATATTCTTGAGTCAGAGAACTATACCAAAAAGGAAAGATATTTACCTCTGGCATTAGGCAAAACTACTTCTGGTGAGCCCTTTGTAACCGATCTGGCCAAACTACCGCATTTGTTAATAGCCGGTGCAACAGGATCAGGGAAATCTGTCTGTATGAATATATTGGTGACTTCTTTATTGTATAAACTACATCCCCACCAAATACGTTTTATAATGATCGATCCTAAAATGTTAGAGTTAACGGTTTATTCCGGTATCCCGCATTTAGGCAGACCAGTTGTGACCAATCCACGAAGAGCTGAAAAAGTTCTTTCTGATGCTGTGGTTGAAATGGAGGGTCGCTATCGCAAATTAGCGAATGCTTCCGTTAGAAATATTCAGGACTACAACAAAAAGCAAGACAAACTTGAAAATCAGCTTCCATATATTGTAATTATGGTTGATGAATTAGCAGATCTTTTAATGTCAGGGAATTCCTCCAAAACAGAACTTTTGATAACAAGATTAGCACAAATGGCCAGAGCGGTAGGAATTCATCTGGTACTTGCTACACAACGTCCCTCGGTGGATGTTATCACAGGTCTAATTAAAGCAAACTTCCCGGCCAGAATAGCATTCCAGGTATCACAGAAAGTTGATTCCCGGACAATAATTGATGCCAATGGTGCAGAAAAACTTTTGGGGGCAGGTGATATGCTTTTCCTGCAACCGGGCCAGCCAAATTCTACCCGACTGCATGGTGCTCTTCTGACCAGTGAAGAAACCGAAGCTATAGTCAAACAGATAAATGACCAGAATCTTCCTATCCTGGCATTAGAAAATATCTCTCAAGCTGTAGGAGAGACGACAGAAAAAGAAATAGATTTCGGTGATCCGTTGTTTAAGGAAGCCTGTGATGTGTGCATCAGGCATAAACAAGGCTCGGTATCTTTGCTGCAAAGACGTTTAGGGATAGGTTATCAGCGAGCGGCCAGACTTATTGATAAATTGGAACAGGCAGGGATTGTTTCTCCTTTTGATGGCTCCAAGGCGCGAGAGCTTCTGGTTGACAAAGCATATATAGATACTCTTTTCAATAATGCGGCTGCAACCGAAATGGTTGATCAAAACTCAAACTAAAGCTACCCAAAAGCTGTATAATGTTTATGAAAAATATAATAAGCATATTTGTTTTAATATTATTTTTGTTATCTTCATTAATAGCTGATGATTTATTGACCCAAGATTCCTTTACAGAATTAAAATCAGATTTAAAATCTGCCGGATGTATTCAAATTAAATTTATTTCTGTATTAGAGTCAGATGTATTTGATACTATTGACAGTACAATGGGGGATGCCATTATCAGCAAGGATGGCCGTTATCGCATTATGTTGGGAACAGATCTTTATCTTTATGATCTACAAAAAAGCTATTCGTATTCTGAAGAGACCAATCAGGTAATTATTGAAAAAGTGGATGATCCTGAAATGGTTGGAAATGAAATTTCCTTTATTAGAAATATAGATGATTTGTATAATACGATTCGGACTTTAGATAAAAATATATTCAAACTTATCAGGATCAGAAATGATAATGATTTCAGTGACATTCCTGATTCGATGATGATTTTTATTTCAAACAATGATCATTTCGACAGTCTTTCTTTTTATGATGCCTCTGATGATCTTAATTATATATATTTTATTAATCAGGATATAACAGATTCCTGCGACAATTTAAATTTTATTCCCGAATTCCCTGATTCTGTGGAAAGAGTTCGTTTTAGTAAAATATTATGAAGTTTTACTTACATAAGCTGGGCTGTCCCAAAAACGATGTGGATGCAGAATATATCATTGCGTGCCTGATAAATGCCGGCCATGAATATGTACCCGATCCTGAAAAAGCTGATTCTATTGTTGTTAATACCTGTGGATTTATACAATCAGCCAAAGAAGAATCAATCGACGAGATATTGAGATTAGGAAAGCTCAAAAAAGAGGGAAATCTAAAAAAGCTAATAGCCAGCGGTTGTCTTTCTCAAAGATATGGTGATGAACTGCTTAAAGGAATACCTGAGCTTGATAGTGCTGTGGGGCTGGGCAGGTTGGAGAGTATTGTCAGTGCTATCGATGGAAATAATAATCAAAGGAAAACATCAAAATTTGAATCCCGAAAACTGGCTTATCTCGATTGGAAGCATCGCTTTATATCTGATGGCTATCCCTATGCCTATCTTAAGGTATCAGATGGATGTAATCGCGATTGCTCTTTTTGTGCGATACCTTCGATAAGGGGGAAATATCGAAGCCGCCCTATGGAATCTATTGTAAATGAAGCAAAATTCTTAGCTGAAAATGGTAAAAAAGAACTGATATTAGTCTCTCAGGAAGTGACCTTATGGGGACTGGATTTAAAAAATAATCAAAGAATAGTAAATCTATTACAGGAATTAGATAAAATTGACTCTGTCAGGTGGATACGCCCAATGTATCTTTATCCTTCTGTGGTAACGCAAAAACTGATAAATTACATGTCATCCAAGACTAAAACGCTTAATTATTATGATATTCCTCTACAGCATATAAATGATAGTATCTTAAAAAAGATGAATAGAAGAACAACAAAAGGAAGTATTGAGATACTGCTCGATAAAATTAGAAAATCACCAAATAATCCAATAATACGAACAACATTTATCGTTGGCTATCCCGGAGAAACTGACAAAAAGTTCATTGAATTAAGGGATTTTATTAAGGAACAACACTTTGACAGACTGGGTGTATTTACTTATTCAGCCGAAGAGGGAACACCGGGAGCAGAATTAAAAACGCAAATTCCGGAAAAAGAAAAAAATGCCAGGATGGAAGAGCTTATGCTCACGCAGCAGGAAATTTCATTTGAGAAGAATATCTCCTTGTTAGGCAGCCAACAGGAAGTTATTATTGATGAGGTCTCTTCGGATGGTATTGGCAAAGGACGCACCCGAGGCGACTGCCCTGAGATAGATCAGGAAGTATATGTTAGTGGTAGTAATTTGGAAGCTGGGGAGATATATTTGGTGATGATTGATAAAGCTGAAGGTTACGATCTGTTTGGAACCAGGAGCGAATGATGAATATGTTTCAATATGAGAAATTGGGGATTTTCCTTTCCAAGCCAATTGCTTTTATTGTTGTGGCGATATATTTACTTCAATCCTCTTTGGCTGTTTATCTGGTTAAGGAAAAATACGACCTTGAGAAACAAGTCTCATTTCAACAAAATAGAATTGATGAATTGGAAGAGAGACTTCAAATTTTTAAAGCTATTGATGATTTCCAGATTGGGTTTAACGAAGATGAAGTTACCAAGCTTACAGAAGTTATATATTCTGAAAGTAAAAAATTTCAATACGATCCTCTTTTTGTATTAGCTGTAATTCTAACAGAATCGTCTTTAAAAAAAGGACAAGAATCTCCCAAAGGAGCCAGAGGATTAATGCAGGTAATTCCTTTTGTTGGTAAAGATCTTGCCTCTCGGAGCGGCATAGACTGGCAAGGCTCTCAGACACTTTTTGAACCGGAAACAAATATCAGGTTAGGCACGCTTCATCTTTTTGAGCAACTTCTCAAATTTAAGGATGTAAAAAAGGCATTAGCTTCATATAACATGGGCGAAACAAGATTACGAGGATTATTAAGACAGGACAAACCTGTTCCACAGAAATATATTAACAAAGTTCTTGAATATTACGAGATGCTTAAGGAGACATACAGAGTTTGAAACGTACTACTTCATTTATAATAATAATGTTGATTGCCGCCTTAATGATGCAATCATGTGGTGGAAAAAAAATAACTACCCCTTTGACAGCACGTGAATCATTTGAATTGGGTATGAGTAAATACGAAAAGAAAAAATATTTTGGTGCTATTGAAAAGTTTCAAAGTGTAATTTATAATTACCCCGGAGATGCAGTGGTTGATAGTGCCCAATATTATTTAGGCATGTCTTATTATCATAATAGTGATTATGAACTTGCCGGGGTAGAGTTTAATCGTTTGGCTGTTAACTATCCATCTTCAGAGTTTTTCAATGAAGCAGTCTTTATGAAAGCAGTCTCATTTTTTGAATCTACTCCAGGGCATTATGGTCTTGATCAAAGCGAGTTGTCCACAGCTATTGGACTTTTTAATGATTTCCTCATTGATTTCCCGGAATCAGAATACAGTGAAGCGGCTGAGGAATATCTTCTTGCTGCTCGTACCCGGATGGCCAAAAAATATTACAAGAATGGCGAAGTGTATCAGAGAATAAGAGCTTATAAGGCTGCCCAGACTTATTTCCAGAGAGTTATTGATGATTATACCGATACGGAATTTGCTCCTGATGCTACTTTTAATTATGCTCTGATGGAGTTAAAGCAAAAAAAATATAAAGAAGCTCAAACAAAGTTTAATAACTTCATCACAGTTTTTTCTGAGGATGAACTGGTTGAAGATGCACATAAGTATGCAGCTGAATCCGCTTTTAAATATTGTGAGAAAGTTAGTGTGGATGGACCACTGACTGTTGCCGATTCATGCTGGAATAAATTCAAACAAAATTACCCAGACGACAATAGAATCAATAATGCTGATAAACTCCTTAAAAATTTAAGGGAGCAAAAGACCAATGAACAAGGAGAACATACCGGTTCCTGAAGAAGGGGGAAACTGGGGAGTGTTGGGCGGTACATTTGATCCGGTTCACTTTGGCCATATCAATTTAGCACAGGAAATTAAAAAACTAAAAAACCCTGATGGTATTATTATTGTTCCATCAATAAATCACCCATGCAAAGAACCTGTTTGTTATGTCTCTTTTGAAGACCGTGTGAATATGTTGAACCTATCGATTAAAGATATTACTGGTATTTTTATAAGTGAAATTGAATCTGAGTTGGATTTATCAGGATACACTTTTGATACAATTCAAGCTCTCAAAAATAAATATCCACAAGCATCTTTTAGTTTCATTATTGGTTCAGATAATATTTTACAATTGACAACCTGGTATAATTCTGAGGAATTAATAAAATCTGTAAGATTTATAGTAGGAACCAGACCGGGATTTAAATTTGAAGTGCCCGATGGTATGCCGCTAGAAAATATAGAATTTGTAGAGACATCGGTTGTGAAAAGTTCTTCAACTTATATCAGGAAACTAATAAAAGACGAAGTATCATCAGAAGTTCTCGGTAAATTTATATCATCAGATGTCAGAGAATATATTATGGAAAGAAAGTTATATCAGTGAGTGAACCCAAATCAGTATATCTTGTTGACGGCTCAGCAATGTTTTATCGGGCATTCTTTGCATTTATTCGAAATCCCCTGATAAATTCCAAAGGAGAAAATACCTCGGCTACCTTTGGGTTTGTGAATTCTCTGCTCAATATATTAAAGTCTGAAAAACCGGATTATATTGCTATTGCCTGGGATACCCCCCATCCTACTTTTCGCCATAAAATGTATGATGAATACAAATCCACGAGAGCAAAAATGCCGGAAGAATTGGTAGAGCAACTTCCCCGTATCAGGCAGGCGGCAGAAGTTCTCAATATTGCCCATTATGAAATGAAAGGGTATGAGGCCGATGATGTCATCGGAACTATGGCTGTTATGGCCGCAAATTTAGGGTACAAAGTTTGGTGTGTGACCGGTGATAAGGATTTCTTTCAATTAGTTAATAATAATATTAGCATTTATAATCCGATGGGTTCGACATCATCGCCTGTCAAAATGGGACCTAAAGAAGTTAAAAAGAAATTCGGTGTTTATCCTGAGAGTATTATTGATAAGCTCGCCTTAATGGGGGATAGCTCAGATAACGTTCCCGGCATTCCCGGAGTTGGTCCAAAAACAGCCGATGTTCTCCTTGAGCAGTTTGAAAATTTGGAAAATATTTTAGAAAATCACGATCAGATAAAAGCCAAAGGAACCCGCAAAAAAGTTGAAGAGAATATTGAAAAAGCAAAACTTTCCAAAGAGTTAGTGACGATAAAAACCGATGTTCCTTTGGATATTGACTTTGATGATCTGATACAGAAGCCCATTGATTATGAAAAAGCAAAAGAGTTTTTTCTGGAACTTGAGTTTACCCGCCTGCTAAAACAGATTATGCCTGCAACTAATGCTGAGATGGAACAGGTAATGGATAAACCAAATACAAAAGCATACTACCATACTGTAACCAACCTCAAGGATTTAGAAACTCTGTTGAAAAAGTTTTCATCAAGTCAAGAGATTGCCTTTGATACGGAAACCAACTCGCTTGATGCCCGTAATGCTGAACTGGTTGGGGTCTCCTTATGCAACAAAGCCGGGGACGCTTATTACATACCCCTTGGACATGATGACAAGGAAAATAATTTACCCTTTGATGAGGCAATAAGTGAGCTTAAGAACTTATTGGAAAATAACAAAGTTCAGAAAATTGCCCAGAATGCCAAGTATGATATTGAAGTCCTCCATCGCTATGGCATCAATGTCGAGCCAATCGGTTTTGATACGATGCTGGCATCGTATGTCATTGACCCTTCGCAGAGACAGCACTCTCTTGATTTTCTCGCTATTAAACATTTCGATTACAAAATGCAGCCGATTACTGATTTAATCGGGAGCGGCAAAAAGCAAAAATCTTTTGCGATTGTTCCGGTTGACAAAGCTACTTTTTATGCTGCCGAAGATGCCGATTACACATTCCGCTTAAGAGGGATTCAGGCACCATTGATAAATCAACAGGAACAACAAAACTTGTATTATAATATAGAACTGCCCTTGATAAATGTTCTTACTTCAATGGAAGAAGAAGGAATCAAAGTAGATTCGGACTATTTAAAGAAGCTATCAAAAAGATCTGAAAAAAAACTGATTAAGTTAGTAGACGAGATTTATAAAATAGCCGGGGGAGAGTTTAATATCAACTCAACAAAACAACTGTCTCATATTCTTTTTGATAAAATCGGATTGCCTACCAAAGGAAAAACCAAAAAAAAGACCGGCTATTCCACTGATGTAAAAGTTCTCGAAGAATTAGCCCTGATGCATCCCTTGCCAAAATTATTATTGGATTACCGTCAGACGACTAAGTTAAAAAATACATATATTGATACCCTACCTGAGCTAATCGATAAAAATACTGGAAGAGTACACACTTCTTTTAATCAGACTATTGCAGCGACCGGAAGATTGTCATCAACTAATCCCAATTTACAAAATATCCCGGTAAGAACCGAAGAAGGACGACAGATTCGCAAAGCTTTTGTTCCTCGTGATAAAGACTATCAATTATTAGTAGCAGATTATTCCCAGATAGAGCTTCGCCTGCTTGCGCATATTTCTGAAGATCCCAGCCTGATAAAAGCTTTCAAAAACGGGGAAGATATTCATACTCGCACTGCCGCCGAAGTTTACGAAGTAGATTTTGATAAAGTATCTCCTGACCAACGCCGAGCTGCCAAGACTGCTAATTTTGCAGTTATTTATGGAGTGAGTGCTTTTGGATTAGCCCAGCAGACAGAGTTGGATTTGGCCGGTTCCAAACAATTTATTGATACTTATTTTGAGAGATACCCCGGTATTAAAGAATATATGGACAGAACAAAAAAGACTGCCAGAATTGATGGCTATGTAACTACAATGCTGGGACGAAGAAGAAACCTTCCTGATTTGCATAGTAAAAATTACAATGTCAGGATGTTCGCCGAGAGAGTTGCTATCAATACGCCGATTCAGGGAACCGCTGCCGATATGATAAAATTGGCAATGATTAAAGTTCATAAAGAACTTCTGAATAAAAAATCAAAAATGCTTTTGCAGGTTCATGATGAACTGGTCTTTGATATTCATAAAGATGAAATCGAAGATGTCAAAAAGATCGTCAAAAATGGGATGGAAAAAGCGATTAAGCTGAAAGTTCCTATAGTTGTCGATATGGGTATAGGCGAAAACTGGCTCACCGCCAAGTGAGTGGTGACTTTGTCACTTTTTTATAATTAGGTTATTCAAATGTTAATTGGGCTGACTGGAAAGATAGGAAGCGGAAAAAGTTCAGCTGCTTCAATTTTAGAATCTTTTGGGGCAATCATTATTGATGCTGATAAAATCGGACATCAGGTTGTAGATAATTCCAAAGCTCTTCAAATGAAACTTCAGAAAGAATTTGGTAAAGATATTATCAGCAAAACTGGCAAAGTAAATAGAAAGAAAATAGCCCAACGTGCCTTTGCGAATGACACAGGTAAAAAGAAACTAAATTCAATAGTACATCCCTATTTATTAAAAGAGATCAAAAGCCAAATTCATAAATACATTAAAAATAATAATATTATTGTAATAGATGCAGCTTTGCTGTTAGACTGGAATTATGATAAAAAAGTCGATTATGTTCTTGTAATTCATACTTCACTTGAGAATAGAATACGGAGACTTAAAAGTCGCGGGATCACACGTATTGATGCTATCTCACGAGATAAAGCCCAGTTGCCATACAAAGAATATCAACGTAGAGCAGATAAAGTTATTCTAAATAATAGCACACCTACTAATCTAAAAAACAAACTCTCAAAACTTTGGCATTCATTTAAGTTGAAAAGCATTTGACACCTGCTTTATTTCAGTTAATATTCTTCACTATGACAGATAATGTGAAAAATACAAATCCGTATATTCAGAATTACTCCATCAATGAGTTAATTGAACGAGCGAATTATATGCGGGGACTTAATGAAATATCTCTATGTTCTGCCGGTTCGGGTCATTCGGGGGGAACATTGGGGGTTATGGATATTTGTTCGGCTCTCTATTTGAAAATTGCACAACATAATCCTGAAGAGCCTTTTTGGGATAACAGAGACAGAATCATCTGGTCTGCCGGTCATAAAACTCCGGCCCTTTATACTTCGCTGGCTGTTTCAGGTTATTTTCCGGAAAAAGAATTGATGAAACTGCGTATGCTTGGTTCACCATTTCAGGGGCACCCGCACAGGCTTGATCTTCCCGGAGTTGAGATATCATCAGGTTCACTAGGTCAAGGATTTTCCGTAGGGGTGGGGATTGCTTTAGCTGCGAAACTTGATAAAAAAGATTATAAAGTTTTTGTCATTTCTTCTGATGGCGAACAGCAAGAAGGATCGATATGGGAAGCGGCCATGTCGGCAGCACATCATGATCTTGACAACCTCGTTCTAATTATTGATAAAAACAGACTTCAGATTGATGGAACAACAAATGATGTAATGAATATTGATCCGTTGCCTGAGAAATACGAATCATTCGGGTGGCATGTTCTGGAAGTTGACGGCCACAATATGAATGATATTGTTGAGAAACTCGACTTTGCTCGCAATAAAAATTACACCTGCAAACCGATAGCTCTTATCTGCCATACCAACAAAGGCCGAGGGGTATCCTTCATGGAAAATGAGGTAGGCTGGCATGGCAAGCCGCCGAATCGTGAAGAGCTGGACAAAGTATTAGACGAGTTAAATCTTACTGATAAATTTGATGTTGATGCTCTTTTAGAATATGGTGAAAAATATAACAAATCGGTAGATGAAGCTCTTCAAAAAGAGATGCCGAAATATTCCAGGGATTATTGGTGGAATATATCTGATAAAATGAAAGCCGAGATGAAGCCGACCCGGATGGGTTTTGGGATGGCTATGGATGAGTATGGCGATGACGAAAGAGTTGTTTGTATTGGGGCTGATATTTCCGGTTCTATAAACATATTGGATTTTTTGAAAAATCATCCCGAGCGCAATGATAGATTCATATCTGTTGGAATAGCCGAACAGAATGCTACAACAATTGCAGCAGGTTTAGCCAAAGAGGGGAAGATCCCCGTTTTTGGAACCTATGGAGTTTTTTCATCAGCTCGAAATCTTGACCAGCTAAGAGTCTCAGTCTGCTATGGTAATTTCAATGTTTTGGTTGTTGGTGCTCATGGCGGCGTTTCGGTTGGCCCTGACGGAGCAACTCATCAGGAATTGGAAGCTCTTTTTCAAATGACAGGATTACCGAATATGAATGTCGCTGTTCCCTGTGATGCCCTTGAAACCAAAAAGATGACCAGAGCCTTGCTTTTTGATATTGAGGCTCCCAAATATTTGCGCTTTGCCCGTGAAGCAACACCAGTAATAACCAGGGAAGATTCTCCCTTTGAATTTGGAATAACAAATATTTATCGGTTCAGAAAAGAAGCTGAGCTTTTTTTAGATGCCTTTGAAATTAAATTATCTTCTGAGTATAAAAGTGAAAATGAAGACCTTACTATAATAACCTGTGGTCCTGAAACTGCTGAAGCACTTAGAGCGGCATATATTCTTAAGCAAGAATATGATATTGAAACGCGTGTTATCAATATGCACACGGTCAAACCTATGGATAAAAAAGTAATTATAATTGCTGCTAAGGAGACCAAAGCAATCTTAACAGCCGAGGAACATCAGGTCGGAGGATTGGGCCACCTTGTGGCTTCAGTTATCAAAACTGAATCTTCTCTATACAACATGAAATTACCATTTGATATGATTGGTATTCAGGACAGATTCGGTGAGTCAGGGAAACCCTGGCAATTGATAAAAAAGTTCGGCCTTGCTGCTGAACACATTGCTCAAAAGGGAAAAGAATTATTAAATCATTATAAAGGATAGTAAAATGGATTATAGTAATGCCATTCAAAATTTAGCCGGCGAAGGAGCTTTTGAAGTTCTCGCTAAATGCAAGAAAATGGAAGCCGAGGGAAGAAAGATTATCCATCTTCAGATTGGTGAACCTGATTTTGATACTCCTTCGAATATCAGTGAAGCTGCAATTAAAGCGATTCAGAATGGTGAAACACACTACTCACCTTCTGGTGGGACAATAGCGGCCAGAAAAGTTGCTTCAGAATATATGGCACGAACCCGTAATATCGATGTCGGACCGCAACACACTATTATTATGCCGGGTGTAAAACCGATTATTTTCACAACTATGCTGGCCACAATCAATCCTGGTGATGAAGTGATTGTACCAAATCCGGGTTATCCGACTTATGAATCGGTAGCAAATTTTATTGGTGCCAAAGCGATCCCGATGCATTTGAAAGAAGAAAAAGATTTCCGTTTTGATACCGATGAACTTAAGCAACTGGTCAATAAAAATACCAAAATGCTGGTTATCAATTCTCCACAAAATCCGACTGGCGGCGTTCTGACCAAAGAAGATTTACAGGTCATATATGAACTTGCCGAGGAATACGATTTTTGGATTTTGGCTGATGAAATTTACTCCCGTATTGTTTATGATCATCCTTTCCAGTCGATCGGATCTATACCCGGTGCATTAAAGAGATCAATTCTTATCGATGGCATGTCCAAAACTTATGCCATGACCGGATGGCGGTTGGGTTTTGTTGTTGTTCCCGAAGAGATGGCCAAATATCTGTTCACTTTTGCTATCAATAATTTCTCCTGCACCAATACTTTTGCTCAAGCGGGAATCGTGGAAGGCTTAACCGGTCCGCAGGATGAAGTTGATAAAATGATGGTACAGTTTAATCGCCGCAGAAAAGCAATCGTTAATGGCTTAAATGAAATTGACGGCTTCTCTTGTCATCTTCCCCAGGGAGCTTTTTATGTTTTTCCAAATATCACCAAATCCGGCTATAAGTCCAAAGAGTTAGCCGATATGATTTTAGAAGAGACCGGGGTTGCCTGTTTGGCTGGAACTTGTTTTGGTAAATTCGGTGAAGGTTACCTTCGTTTTTCATACGCCAATTCAGTAGAAAATATAGAGAAGGCTTTGGATCTGATTAAGAATATGTTAGCAAAGGCCAAAGCCAAAGCTTGAGGATCTTAGGCTATTATTAGAATATAAAAACCGGCTCTGCCGGTTTTTTTAATTGATAGAATTTAACATGTTAATTAACATTCGTTATGAAATATGCCTGGAACATTACCAATGTCTCTGATCTGAGAGCAAAACCATCTCATGATAGTGAACGTGTATCCCAATTATTTTACTCTGAAGTAGTAGAAATAATAAAGGGACAAGGTACCTTTGTAAAAATTCGTCAGGCGGATGGATATGAAGGCTGGGTTTATAAAGCATATCTAAGAGAGCTTATTAAAAAAGAAGCGGTTAACTTTTGGAAATTAATCAAATCTGTTATCGTATCAAAAAGTATTAAATCTTATGATAATAATGGTAAATTAATTCATCCCTATAATATCCTTTATGGAACGACTTTAACTATAAAAAACAAAAGAGATGGGATCTCGAAAATCATTCTTCCATCAGGTGATTCTGTTTATATAAAGGGGAACAGATACCGACCGATAGATTATAAGGACAAGCATAAAATTGCTGGAATTCAGGTTATAAAAGAGGCTATAAAGTTTCTCGGAATTCCTTATTTATGGGGAGGAATTACCCCTTTGGGTTATGACTGTTCCGGTTTGGTACAAATGGTTTACAGGAGTTTTGGAATTATTTTACCTCGTGATACCAAAGATCAAATTAAAGCCGGAAAACCTGTAACCAAAGAATGTATAAAGACCGGAGACCTTCTGTTTTTTAACAGGCATGTTGGTCTTGCTATCGGTAAAACAAAACTTATCCATGCATCCCGTCATGCCGGAGGAATCAGGGTTGAGTCGCTTGTAAAAGAAGAAGAGAACTTCAGAGAAGATTTAGCAAACACCTTTGTAGAAGCCAGGAGAATAATATGATTCATCTCGATGCAGTTAAGATTGCAATTCCTCTTAAGAAAAAATTCGTTGTCTCCAAAGGAGAAGCTACTGTAAAGACAAATCTACTGGCAATTATCAATAATCGCTATAATGGTGAAGCTTCGGGATCGGTCCATTATGGACCATCAATAGATGATATCGAAACTGAGATCAATAAAGGTATTGATCTTATCAAGGAAGATGACAAACTATCATTTGAGACTTTAGAAAGAATAAATCAATTCGATATTCACCCTACAGCAAAAGCAGCATTGATTGCCGCAGTTTTGAATTATTTATCAGGGGAATCAAAAAGATACCCCTGGGAAATTCTATCTCTTGGGTCGCCAGTAGGAATTAAAAGCTCGATGACAATAAGCATTGATAATCCATCTGATATGATTAAAGCTATTAAAAAAAGCGAATACCCTATAATAAAAATCAAAATGGGTAACGAAGAAGATATTATGATTCTGGATGCACTTGAACATATCAAAGGTAAGGAAATCAGAGTTGATGCCAACGGTGCCTGGTCATGTTCTAAAGCAGAAGAGATGATATCTCACCTCAGCAAAAAAGGTGTCAAAATTATCGAACAGCCGACTGATACTGAATTCATTGAAGAATGGCCTCATCTAAAAGGTAAGAGTGAAGGGGTGGAACTTATCATGGATGAGGGGCTGAACAGTCTTGATAACTATAAGCAATACCATAAGTATTTCGATGGTATAAATATCAAAATGGAAAAAAGCGGCGGTATTCTGGAAGGAATCAAACTGGCTCAACAAGCTCATAATGATAATAAAAAAGTTATGTTGGGATGTATGGTGGAATCTTCGGTTGGCATAGCTCAGTCTGTGTATATGTCATCTCAGGCAGATTATTTTGATCTTGATGGACCACTATTGTTAGAAAATGATATTGCTCGCGGAATACAATATAATAAAGAAACAATTGATGTTGACCGGGAGATAATCGGTGGACCCAAATTGCGGCGGGAAATTGTTGAAAAATATATTACAGAATAAGCTGAAAGTAATTACAAGGCATTTAATGGTATTTATATTGTGTTCATTCATTTTGTTGCCGTTAATCTCTTTCTCCGATGAACTGGATGCAGAGCACCCTTCTATAAATATAATTTATCCCAAAGAAGGCCAGCTTATAAGAGCCGTTGACTCTACTTTTATTTTTGGGAATATTTCTCCTTATGATAAAAAAGATAATTGGCGCTTGACCATTAATAGCTTTACAGTTGATATACATGAAGACGGTGGGTTTCTTGCTTTTTTACCAATCGAACCAGATACTTTTAATTTTAATATAATTGCAAAGCATCCTGAAACTGAAGCAGAGAAAAGATTCCGTAAAAGAATTCCTGGTCATTTTCAGGGAGAGGATTCTCTCAGCAGATCCATTATTAAAACGCATACGGTTATCGTTCCCAAACCTCATAAAACATTCAGTGTTGATTCACTTCGAATAGGAAATGATTACAAAGCACCATCAGGAGATATGGTCCTTAATTCCGGGGATATACTTGAAGTATCTTTTCAGGCAACCCCTGAATGCCAAGCATGGTTTTCTATTCCGGGAATTGTCGACTCGGTTGCGATGACTGAAATCAAACCACGAATACAATCTTATTGGGGAGAGTCTGTTTTTGGTAAAGGAACCGTTCCGGATTCAATGAAAATTAAAGGAATCTATTCCGGCTTTTTTGTGATACCACCATTAGTCTGTGTTGAAGACATTTCGATCATTTATCACCTGGCTTCTCCTGAAAGAGATTCTGTTAGTATAGAAGATGATGCACTCAGTTATCATCTATTGCAAACTTTACCGGATACTGTTATTACTTCACAGAGTGCTTACAAAATCTCTATCAATAGCAAAGCATATCCTTTTAATGTCAAATTCACAGATACAGTACAGATTGTTCGACATGGCCCCCGTAAGGGATACCTTGCAATCTTCCAACCGGAAGGAGTAGAGGCTTTGGTCATCGGACGTGAGGGAGACTGGTACAAAGCTCAGCTATCTAAAAATCAAACCGGATGGATATTTCATGAGTCGGTGGAAAAAGTAAATTACAATATTCTACCTTCTTTATCTTATGTGTCTTCATTGAGAACCTATAGCTACGATGACAGTGTGGTCGTTTCCGTTCCATTGTCATCCAAGCATCCCTTCAGAATAAAAGAGGTTAACAGTCGAACTATCACAATTCAGTTATTTGGCGTGATCAGTGATACCGATTGGATAAGGTATGATTTTGATGACAAGCTTTTTAAATGGATTACCTGGTCGCAGCCCGAAAGTGATTTGTATGAATTAAAATTGGAATTGAACCGGGATATATGGGGTTATGATGCCTTTTATTATGGTAATGTATTCCGGTTTATTCTGAATCGCCCGCCAGAGAAAGTGAAGAAATTAAAAAACAAAGTAATTGTAATTGATCCCGGACACTCCAAAGATTCAGGTGCGGTTGGTGCTACAGGACTAACTGAAGCCAATGCAAACCTTGCTATCAGTTTGAAGTTGAGAGAGGTTCTTGAGTCAAAAGGGGCAACGGTAATAATGACCCGAGATGATACCAGCGATGTTCCATTGTATGACCGTCCCAAAATTGCTGAAGAGCATAATGCTGATCTGTTTATTTCCATTCACAATAATGCTCTTCCTGATGGGGTGAATCCATTTACTAACAATGGCACTTCTTCATATTATTATCATCCGCACTCAATTGAATTAGCAAGGGCGATACATCCTGAACTTGTCAAAGCTACAGGCCTGAGTGATCATGGAATGTTTCATGGCAACCTTGCAGTATTACGACCTACTCAATATCCTGCTGTACTACTGGAATGTGCCTTTATGATGATCCCAGAACAGGAAGCCATGATTAAGACTGAGAAATTCCAAAAGAAAGTTGCAAAGGCAATAACCAAAGGGATAGAAAAATTCCTTAAAAGATATGACCATGAAAACAAAACAAAATAATCCTGAGGAAATCAAAACAGAGAAACCGGCAAATAAATCATCGTACTGGATGATTTATACCAGCCTGTTTTTTTCTGCGATTCTGTTATTGGGGGATGGACTGGCTATTACTCATCTTGATAAATGGACAGCCAAAGTAGGCATTGCATTATTGATCTCTGTGATGTTTTTATTAGTCTGCAAAAATCAAACCAAAGCTATTATAGCATCGGTAATAATCTGGATTGCTGTCATTGCGACGTTTGTGATTTGATCTGACGTATTCTATTCATTGACAATATTATCAACATTAGTTATTATATCATAGTATTACTAATCCTTTGCAGGGGAGTTGTATTATGTTTAGAATGATTTTAATCTTATTGTTTACTTTTATCATGATCTCATCAATCAACGCCCAGCCGTATGTGGTCATTGATACTATGAATGGATCATACATTTGTGGGGAGTTATCAGGTTATGGTGATTATAATCTGCAAATTGGGATTGCAAATCCAGATTCAATTCAAATGACTGCTGTCATGACATTAAAAATTTATACAGAATCAGGCACTATTTTACCTTATCCTGAATTTACATTTATGAATGATTTTGATGTTCAAATTGGTTATGAGGATAATTATTTTCAAAATGAAATATTCAATTTTACGACAATAGGTGATACCATAATTGTTCTTTTTGGTGGTGTTAATGGTTTAATGGGATTACCTCAGTATGATGATACAATATCATTCTTCAATCTACGCTTTGAAAATTTGCGTGACTATCTTAATGAGAATGATATTTTATACATTGATTCTGCCGAAATAGAAGGTACCCCATTATTTGATGCTTGGGACTTCAGCAGTCCAACTAACGTAACCTGGTCAGGCTTAAAGTCATTTGCGATGGCAGAGTTTCCTCCACATTGTCATAATTTTGAAATTTATAATAATTATGATGAGGATACAATCATAACAGATATTTGTAATCCAGTCAGTATTTATATCGGAGCATACTATTGGGAATATTGTAGTCACCCTGTGGTTTTCGATTTACTACAGGGACCAGGGGATTACATACATCTTAATACATGGAATATTGTATATAATTATATTCCAGAAATTGGAGATGAAAATAACTTATATGAAGTTGAGGTAATGGCAGGATTAGATTTTTGTGGTGATAGTACTTATTTATATGATGGTAGAGAGACAAACTTTTATTTAGATGTTGTACACAACAGCCCGCCAAGTTTTGTTTATGGTCAAAACAGAAAATTCGTAAAACAACCTGGAGAAGAATTGTTTATATCATTAGTAGTAGAAGATGATGGTCCACTCATTAATCATAACTATTGGTATTATATTGATACCGTTCAGGATACTGATCCTCCAGGTATTTTGGATGAAAATACCGGGGTTTTTCAATATACTGGAACTGAAGCAGATACTAATACCTACTATGTTTATTTAGTTGTTCAGGAAGGTAATTGTTCAGATACAATGGGATTCTATATTTATCACTATGAAAGCTATTTATGTGGTGATATGGATCATACAGGAATATTAAATATTGCTGATCTTGTTTGGGCTGTAAATTATATATTTAAAGGTGGTCCCCCACCAGTAACTGAAGAAGCAGGTAATGTTGATTGTGAACCGGGGATTTTTGTATCTGATTTATCTTATATGGTAAATTATATCTTCAAATCTGGTGCTGCTCCATGTGAGGGATGTCCCTAATATTCCAATGTTGGTATAAAAAATACCCCCGCCGGGAATCGAACCTGGATCAACGGCTTCGGAGGCCGATGTGTTATCCGTTACACCACGGGGGCAGCAAGCGTAGCAGGCATTGCCTGTTTTATGGTAGTATCCAATTGGACTGCCATAGCAAGTGAAAACATAAATAACTAATTCCAGATCATTGCACAATCTATTTATTATTCCTTAAAATTGAATATGTAAATGCCTTAATAAAAGTGACTTCGCCACCCTTTTTAATTGCTTTAAATGGATAAATTCTTATCTTCTGTTTTCATATCGACTTAGATCGATAGCTTGTGTAAACCAATAATCAACTCGTTGTAACGCAACTTGTTGCTATATAAGGAACTATGGTATGCGATGGTCGCAAATGTATATACCGACTCTCAGAGAAGATCAATCAGATGCTGAACTCGTTTCTCATCAACTCCTACTTAGAGGCGGCTTTATCCGCAAACTGGCTTCAGGAGTTTATCTGTACCTCCCGTTGATGCAAAGAGTAATTCATAAATTTTCTGATATAGTCAGAGAAGAAATGAACCGGTCAGGAGCTCTTGAAATTACTATGTCCGTTCTTTGTCCGGCTGAAATTTGGGAGGAATCAGGTCGCTATAATACAGTTGGTAAAGAACAAATGCGTATGAAAGATCGTCATCAGCATGAAATGGTTTTATGTGGGACGCATGAAGAGACAGTGACTACGCTTATTAAAGGCGAGATAAAAAGTTATCGTCAGCTTCCTATGAATCTTTATCAAATCCAGGTCAAGTTCCGTGATGAAATCCGTCCTCGGTTTGGATTGATGCGTGGACGTGAATTCCTGATGAAAGATGCTTACACTTTTGATGCTACCGAAGAATCCTTTATGGAATCATACCAGAAGATGGTTGATGCCTATTTCCGTATTTTCAATAGAGCCGGTCTCGATGTGGTTAAGGTAGAATCTGATTCCGGAGCAATGGGTGGTAAAGCAGCTCATGAATTTATGCTTCTCGTAGATACTAACGGGGGAGAAGAAGTCATATTTTTCTGTGATAAATGTGATTATGCTGCCAATGTTGAAAAAGCTCAATTTAAAATTGATGAAAATATATCTGATGAAGTATTGAAAGAGATAGAGAAAGTTGATACTCCTGGAGCAGCAACAATTGAGGAAGTAACTGCATATCTGAAAATAGAATCAAATAAGTTAGCCAAGACTTTATTATATATGGCAGATGGTAAACCGGTAGCGGCAATGGTGCGAGGCGATCGGGAATTAAATCTGATTAAACTTCAAAATGCAACTGGTGCAGTTGAACTTGAGATGGCAACTCCTGAGCAGGTACAGAAATTTACATCTGCTCCGGTAGGTTTTGCCGGTCCGGTCGGTTTAGAGAAAGTTGATATTTATGTAGACCCATTAGTTGCAGATATGAAAAATATGATTGTTGGAGCCAATGAATCAGAGAAGCACAATCTCAATGTAAATATCGACCGTGATTTTAAAGCTACTAAAATTGTCGATTTAAGCTCAACTCAGAATGGTGATTTGTGTCCCCGCTGTGATAACGGAATACTCAATTCCAAACAGGGAATCGAAGTTGGCAATACCTTTATGTTAGGGACAAAATATTCCGAGTCTCTTGATGCCAAATATCTTGATGCCGAAGGAAAAGAACATCCGATTATAATGGGTTCATATGGTATAGGTGTAACTCGTACACCTCAATCAGCGCTGGAACGTTATCATGATGACAAAGGTATAATTTGGCCAAAAAATATTGCTCCTTTTATGGTTCATTTGATTCCGTTGAATGTCAGCAAGGAGAGCCATATCGAAACTGCCGACAGGATTTATAAAGAGCTAAATGAAGCTGGAATTGACGTCCTTTATGATGACCGCGATGACCGTGCCGGAGTTAAATTTAACGACGCTGATCTTATCGGTTTGCCAGTTAGAATTACAATAGGGGATAAGTCATTGAAAGATGGCAAGGTAGAGCTTAAGGCCAGATCTGAATCTGATATGGTTTTGGTCGATTTGGACAATATTTTAACTGCTGTCAAAGAGGTTTTAGGAAGAGTCAATTAGATATTATTTTGTTGCATAGCAATAGAATATACTTTATATTAGTCAGTTACGGTGGGTGAAATACCCACTTTTTGTATATTAGTGAATGAATATGAGTGAAGAAGTACTGAAAAAAAAGATCCTCGATTTGATTGAGGAACCATTGCGTCTGGAGAACAGTGTTGTGGCAGATATGGCATTATCGCGCTATAAAAAGAATACAACATTGAGGCTTTTTGTCTATTCTGATGATGGTATGAACATAAGTAAATGCGCTCAACTTTCACGTGTTATTGGTGATATGATTGATGGAACCGATTGGTTTGAGAGGGGTTATGATTTAGAAGTATCCTCTCCCGGTCTTGATCGCCCATTAACAACATTAGTTGATTTTAAATATCGAATTGGTGAAAAAGTTCGAATTCAATTCGAGGATAAAGCAAAGAAAAAAATAACGGCTGAGATTATCAGCGTTAAAGATAATGAAGTGGAACTTAAAGAAAAAGATAATGTATTAACTGTTCCACTGTCTGAAATAAAACAAGCCAAAATTGTTTTTTAATGGAGATAGAATATGGCTTTTGATATGATTGAAGCAATTACTTTAATCGCACGAGAAAAGAATCTGGAATTTGATGCCGTTCTTGAAACGCTCCAGGCGGGTCTGATTGCTGCTGCAAAGAAGAAATATAACTTCACTGACAATATCAGCTTCAGATTCGATCGCAAAAATAATGAACTGCTTATGATCGCCACCAAACAGGTATTGGAAGTAGTTGAAGACAAGAATCTTGAGATCACTCTTGTTGAAGCTCAGGAAATGGATCCTGAAGCACAGGTGGGTGATGAAATTGAAATCTATATTGATTATGAAGTTGAATTTGGACGCAATGCTATTGCCGCCGCAAAACAGATTTTGATTCAAAAAGTACGCGAAGCTGAACGTGATAGAATTTATGATGAATATATCGACAAAGTAAATACCCTCGTCTCTGGCGTTGTACAGCAGATTGACAAAGGGAATGTTATTGTAAATCTTGGTCGAGGTGAAGGAATTCTTCCAATAAAAGAACAGATTCCCAAAGAAAAATTCCGTCAGGGTGACCGTGTTCGTGCATACATTATGGATGTACAAAAATCAATGCGGGGACCTCAGATTATTCTTTCAAGAGTTTGTAATGAATTCCTGCATCATCTGTTTGCGTTGGAAGTACCGGAAATTTATGAAAAAGTTATTGAGATAAGAGCTATCGCAAGAGAGCCAGGAGAAAGAGCCAAAGTCGCTGTTTTTTCTTCTGATGACAGAATTGATCCTGTAGGAGCTTGCGTGGGTATTAAAGGTGTCAGAGTTCAATCTATTGTAAGAGAACTAAACAATGAGCGAATTGATATAGTTCCTTTTTCTTCCAACTCTGAGATGTTTGTAACCAGAGCATTAGCTCCGGCAAAAGTTATAAATATTGACGTTGATGATTTTGAAAAGAAAATGACAGTTGCTGTTGAAGATGAAAAGCTTTCACTTGCTATTGGCCGTGCCGGACAGAATGCTCGGTTAGCTTCAAAACTTACCGGGTGGAAAGTCAATATCGTATCCGAAACTGAATATGATGAAGCCAAGCATCACGAAGCAGAGATGCTGGTGCCTGTCGGACAGCTTGACGGAGTTGGTGCTAAACTCGAAGAACGTTTGGCTGATGTCGATATTGGATCAATTCAAAGATTTGCCAGCACGCCATTGGAACAGCTGATTAAAATCGAAGGACTTGGTAAGAAAACTGCTGAAACTCTTCTTGAGAAAGCAAAAGCTTTTGTAGTAGAGCTTGAAGAAGAGTATTTCAAACATCTTGAAGATGATAAAACTGAAGAAGCAGCAAAACCTAAACATGATGATGGCAAACTTTCTGTTGGTGATGTTTTTGAAGAAGATGAGAATTTTGTAACTGAAGAAGACGATGTTCCGGAAGCAACCGCTCCGGACTTAGAAGATGAAAATATCGAAGATGAAGATATTGAGGATAATAAGGTTGAGAGCGAAGATGAAGAAAAAGAAGGTCAGTCATAAGATTGACCCCGGAGAATAACTCTCAACATCCTTGTAGGATATAATCCGAAAGGTAAAAGGATTACATGGTATCAGAAAAAAAACGTATATACCAGCTGGCTAAAGATTATAAGATTTCATCGAATGCAATGCTTTCGATTTTGAAAGAATTAAAATTTCAACCCAAGTCGCATATGTCTATTGCTACTACTCCTATGGTTGCAGCTATAAAAAAGAAATTTGATCAGTCCAAGCAGGAAGCTAAGAAGGAAATGCAACAGCGGGCAAAAGTAAGAGAAGCTGTTGAAAAAACATCCTCGACTCGAATTGGTGGAATCAAGGTAGATAATGCCAAATCGTCTGTGGCCGGTATTATGCGTAAGATTGAGAAAAAGCAAAAAAGAAAAGACCGTCGCAAACGCAAAAACCGTCATACTGTGGATAGCACTGTAGTTGCCAAGACTTTCAAATCGACAATGGCCGATCTCCAGACTACGAAACAAAAAAAGAAATATCGTAAAGACGGAGACTCTGAAAATGCAGAAGCTGTAAATCCAAATTTAATTGAAATCACGGAGTATATGTCTCTGGCGGAATTAGCTAAATTGATGGATAAAAAGCCGGCAGAACTTATTACAAAACTATTTTCAATGGGTATGATGGCCACTATCAATCAGCGGCTCGATATGGATACAATTGAAATGTTATCTTCTGAGTTCGAATTTGAAGTTACTCAGATGGCTGAGGTCGGAGATACCGCTCGTGAAGAAGAATTATCTGAGAATTTGGCACACAGAGCTCCTATTGTTACAATTATGGGGCACGTTGATCATGGTAAAACTTCAGTTCTGGATTTTGTTAGAAAGACAAATGTTGTTGCTGGTGAAGCAGGAGCTATCACTCAGCATATTGGTGCCTATGAAGTAGAACATGAGGATGGCCGGATTACATTTCTTGATACTCCTGGCCATGAAGCTTTTACTGCCATGCGTGCTCGTGGAACTCAGGTTACTGATATTATCGTCCTGGTTGTTGCTGCTGATGATGGAGTACAACCTCAAACAGTCGAAGCTATCGATCATGCCCGGGCTGCATCTGTTCCGATTATAGTAGCCATAAATAAAATCGATAAACCGAATGCCAATCCTGATCAAATCAGAACTCAATTGGCTAATCACAATATCCTTTCAGAAGACTGGGGTGGAAAAACCATTATGGTTGAGATCTCCGCCAAAACCGGCGAAGGTGTTAACGATCTTCTCAAAATGATATTGCTACAGGCTGAAATGATGGATTTACAGGCTGATCCTGATATTAGAGGGCAGGGAGTTATTGTTGATTCAAGGCTTGAAAAAGGTCGAGGTCCCGTCATTACTGTTTTAATTCAAAGGGGAAGATGCCGCATCGGGAATTCGATAGTTGCCGGAATGCAATATGGACGTGTTAGAACTATTACTAATGATCGAAATCTGCAAGTAAAGAAAATTGGACCTTCCCGTCCTGCTCAGATTACCGGACTTAATGGCGTACCACAAGCTGGCGACAGTTTTATTGTTGTTGAAAATGATCAGGAAGCAAAAGAAATTGCCGCTAAGCGTGGCCAGATAAAAAGAGTTCAGGAAGCTCGCCTTACTCATGGTGGGGCTATTACTCTCGATAAGATATTTGATCGGATTAAAGAAGGCCAGATTAAGGAACTTCGCCTGATTATTAAAGGTGATGTTGATGGTTCTGTAGAAGTTCTTTCGGATACACTTGGTAAAATTGCTACCGATGAAGTTAAAACAAATATCATTCACCAAAGTGTTGGAGCTATCACCGAATCTGATATTCTCTTAGCAACTGCTTCAAATGCTATTATTATCGGATTCCAGGTTACACCTGATGTGAGAGCCAGAGAATTAGCTAAGACTGAAAAAGTTGATATAAGACAATACAGTATTATTTATGAAGCTGAAAATGATGTCCGCAAAGCATTGGAAGGTTTACTGTCTCCTGAAATTAAAGAAGTATTTGTTGGTTCAGCTGAAGTAAGAGATGTATTCAGAGTTAAAAAATTTGGTACTATTGCGGGATGTTATGTTAGAGAAGGTCGGGTTACCCGTAAAGATAAATGCCGCCTTGTACGTGATGGCAAAATTATTTATAACGGACAATTGAGTTCTTTGAAGCGTTTTAAAGATGATGTCAAAGAGGTCAAGGAAGGTTATGAATGTGGTATCGGTATCGAAAACTATGATGATATCAAAGTTGATGATACTATTGAATTTATTGAAATCACTGAGGAGGCAAGGACACTAGATAAGGTAGAGTAGTTATTATTTGGTTACTTTAGTTGCAATAATTCGTCTAAATCTGCCGGCCGTAAGTTCTTTGAAAGAAAAAAGGCGGATTATCAAGTCATTGATCACTCGGGCACAAAATTCTTTTAATGTGTCGATTGCCGAGGTGGATGAAAACGATTCCCATCGAACTGCAATTCTGGGAGCTGCAACAGTAGCTAATAATAATAGGTTTGCACAACAAGTTATGAATAAGCTGATTAACAAAATTGAAACTAACCATGAAGTCATTCTTGCGGATTACAATCTGGAGTCTTATTAAATGAAACAATTCCGCAGATCATCAAGACTTGGCGAACAAATACTCAGGGATATTTCAACTTTAATGGAAGTCGAATTGTCTGAGAGGCTTTCCGGAATGGTTACTTTTACAAGCGTACGCTTAACTAATGATCTGAAATATGCCACGGTCTATTATTCTGTCCTTGGTGAAGATGAATCCCGAGATAAAGCAGCTGATTATTTTGAGCGGAGAAAAAACAAAATCAGGCATTTGATTGGCAAGAACTTGAGAATGAGATATATACCTGAGTTTCGTTTCAAATATGATCCTTCAATTGCAGAAGGAATGCGGATTGAAAAATTGTTGAATGAGATTAAAAATGAGTCCAATGAATAAAGAACAGAATAAGACATTATCTGCTATATTTAACGACATCTCAAACATTATTGATAATTCGAATAGAGTGTTAGTAGTTTCTCATATTGATCCGGATGGTGATGCCCTTGGGACTCAACTTGCCTTTGCATCATATCTGAGAACTCTCAAAAAAGATGTTTTTCTTGTAAAAGAAAGTGACATTCCTGAAAAGTATAATTTCCTTCCGGATATCAAATTAATTAAAGACTATAAGGATTATAATACTAACCTGAATATTGATACTGTGATAATTCTGGAATGTCCCGGATTTGAACGTATGGGAAAAGCTCATAATTTATTTGATGATAAAGTTCGTATTATAAACATAGATCATCATCGCGACTCAAGCCCTTTAGGTGAAGTCAACTGGATTGAACCAATGCGCTCCTCTGTAGGAGAAATGGTTTATGAATATTTTGAAGCTGTTGGATTTAATATAAGTAAAGATATCGCCTTTCAACTATACACAGCTATTTTGACTGATACCGGGAGGTTCCGTTATAATTCCACATCTCCTCGAACTATGGAAATTGTCTCTAAATTAATCGCTGCCGGTGCGGACTCTAAACAAATATGCGACGAAGTTTATTATAACTTTAGCCAATCAACAATGAAATTAACTGCAAAAGTTCTTCATAGTATTGAATTCCATTGTGACGGCAAAGTTTGCCTGCTATCACTTACTAAAAACATGCTTAAAGATTCATCTGCCGAAATGTTTGAATCAGATGGTTTAGTTGATTTTACTTTATTTACTGATGGCGTTGTTGTTGGAGCACTAATCAAAGAGAGTGATAAGGGAACTACTCGCATCTCATTGAGGTCGCGAGATGGAATCAATGTTGCAGATTTAGCAGCAAATTTTGGTGGCGGAGGACATTTTAACGCTGCCGGATGCACGATAGATGAAAATTTTGAAGATGCAAAAAAGACACTACTCAAACTTCTCAAAGAGGCATTAGATGGTCCGGGCTGTTAATACATATAATGGCATATTGCCATATTATAAGCCGTTGGGTATCACCAGTCATGATGTGGTCAATGATATAAGAAAAATCATTGGACAGCGTCAGGTGGGGCATACCGGTACGCTTGATCCGAGAGCAGAAGGCTTGATGTTGATTTGTCTGGGTAATGCAACCAAAGTTGCCCGTTTTCTTACCGGTTCCAACAAAACTTATTATGCTGATATTTGTCTTGGTAAATCATCCAAAACATTTGATGGTGAAGCTATTGATGAGAACGAACCTTCAAATCCAATTCCTGAATTAACAAACAATGATTTGGATGAATTGTTGAATTGTTTTAGAGGGAAAATAGTTCAGAAAGTGCCTCTATATTCTGCTGTCAGAGTTAAAGGTAAAAAACTTTATGAATTTGCACGTCAGGGGAAAGAGGTTGAGACACCATCAAGAGAAGTTGAGATTTTTGAAATTTCTTTATTGGAATATAATGAACCTAACCTGAAACTTAAGATAAAATGCCAAGCAGGTACTTATATAAGAACCATTGCAAATGATATTGGAGAAAAGATAGGCTGTGGTGCATACTTATCAGCTTTGAAAAGAACTGATATAAGAAATATACATGTTGATCAAGCTCTGACTTATGAAAATGTAAAAGAGTATCACGATAGCGATAAGCTTCATGAAAAACTTTTCAAACCAGAACAATTACTTGATTTTGGAGCATTTATAATTTCTGATGAATTTAGTCAAAAAGTAATCAATGGCCGTGATCCGCTCAAAGAAGATATTCTTTCACTTGAGGGTGAATTTTCATCAGGTGATCAGGTGTTTCTAAAAGATAGACAGGGAAATGCATTGGCAGTTGGTATTGCACAAATTTCGAAATCAGGATTTAGCAGCAGTGATGACAATAACCTGTTTAATTACCTGAGAGTGCTCAATTGACAACTACATTTATTAGAGGTATAGATAATTATTCCCGTAAAAAGGGGATTCCGGTGATTGCCACAATTGGTACTTACGATGGTATTCATCGCGGCCATCAGGCTATTTTTGAAAGAGTGAAGCAACAGAGTATAGAGACAGGTTCAAGAGCCGTCTTGATTACATTCCATCCCCATCCCAGGGTGATGGTGTCGCCTGAAAATATACCTTTGCTGTTGACGACAATTGAAGAAAAAGGTAAATTTGTCCCTGATTTCTTTGATGGGAAAGTTTTGATTCTGGATTTTAATGAAGAACTAAGAAATATGTCGGCTCGTGATTTTGTGAAGAATATATTGGTAGATAAAGTTGGTATAAGTAAGCTCATTGTTGGCTATGATCATGCTTTTGGGAAAGATCGAAGTGGAGATATCCCTACCATGAAATTGATGGGTGAAGAAATGGGATTTGAAATTGAAGTTGTAGAACCAGTCTTGGTGAAAGACAAACCTGTTTCATCTACCCGTATTCGTAACGCCATCAGAGAGAATCGTTATCGTGAAGCACTTTACCTTTTAGGACATGATTATGCTATCTATGGTACCGTGGAACGAGGAATTGGATTGGGACATAAGTTAGGCTATCCTACTGCCAATGTTAATTATAATCAGCGCAAGCTTCTCCCGGCTGAAGGAGTATATAGCTGCTATGTTGAATTGGGAGATAAACAATATAATGGGATGATGTTTATTGGACGTAATCATTTTAATCCGGCTTTAAGAATATCTGTTGAAGTAAATATTTTTAATTTTAAAGAAGATATTTATGATAAAGAGATAACTGTTTTCCCAACACATTTTATAAGAGAAAACAGAAAATTTGAAGAGACTGATAAATTAGTGGAACAGATTAAAATAGACAAAGAAAATGTAATTAGAATAATAAAAGAGGAAAGAAAAAATGGCTTTGACCAAAGAGCAGAAAGCTCTAATTATTTCTAAGAATCGCCTCCATGATACGGACACCGGTTCACCAGAAATTCAGATTGCTTTGCTTACCAAACGCATTGGCGATTTGACTGAACACATGAAAGATCACAAAAAAGACTACCATACCCGATTGGGTCTGTTGAAAATGGTGGGAAAAAGACGCAGACTTCTCGATTATTTGAAACGTAATGATATTGAGAGTTATCGTCAGGTTATCGCAGAACTGGGTCTGCGAAGATAAAGGGGTAATATAGTTTTATGTCACATAAAGTAGAATTTGAATTTGGCGGTCGTACAATGACTTTAGAAAGCGGCCACCTTGCAAAACAAGCAAATGGTGCTCTTACAGTCCGCTATGGAGATTCCATGGTCCTTTCGACTGTCTGTGCCTCTTCAGAACCAAAATTAGGATTTGATTTCTTTCCGCTAACAGTTGAATATCGGGAAAAATCATATGCAGCAGGTAAAATTCCGGGTGGTTTTTTCAAAAGAGAGGGAAGACCTTCGGAAAAGGAAATTCTTTCCTGCAGGATCATTGATCGTCCTATCCGTCCCATGTTTCCTAAAAATTTCAAATGCGAAACACAGGTTATCAATTTTATTATTTCTCATGATCAGGAAAATGATACTGATGTACTGGCAATGACCGGAACTGGCGCAGCTCTTGCAATTTCTGATGTTCCGTTTGAAAGATCTGTTGCCTGCGTAAGAGTTGGTAGATTAGACGGTTCTCTTGTTATTAACCCTACTATTGCTCAGACAGAAGAATGTGATATTTATGTCACGCTCGCTGGTACTTCAGAAGCAATCACAATGGTAGAAGGTGGTGGTAGAGAAATTTCTGAAAATGATATGATTGATGTTCTTGCCTTTGGACATGATCATATTAAAATCCTTGTTGAGAAAATCGAAGAATTAAAACAGATGTGCGGCAAGCCGGATATGGAATATACTCCGGTTGAAGAGAATGAAGAGCTTTTCAAAGTCGTAAAAGAAAAAGTTTATGATAAGCTTGTTGAATTAGATCAGGTAGCTGATAAAGAACAACGCAACTCTGGAAAGAAGAACTTAACCAAGGAAACTATTGAATCACTCGAAGAAGAATATCCTGATTCAGCAAAAGATGTTGGTACAGCTATTCATGATCTCGATAATGAAATCATGCGCAATATGATTCTTGAGAAACAACAACGTATTGATGGCCGTAATCCTGATGATATCAGGAAGATCACATGTGAAGTTGGATTTATCCCTCGTGCACATGGTTCGGCAGTATTCACTCGCGGACAGACTCAATCTCTGGTTTCTGTAACTTTGGGTACCAAGCTTGATGCCCAGCGTCTGGATGAGTTGGAAGGTGATTCCACTAAGAGTTTCATGCTTCACTATAATTTCCCGCCGTTCTCCACAGGTGAAACCAAACCTATGCGCGGAACTAACCGTCGTGAAATTGGTCATGGTGCCTTAGCCGAGAGAGCTTTATTCCCGGTTATACCCGTTGAGGAAAACTTCCCTTATACTCTCAGAATCGTTTCAGATATTATGGAATCAAACGGATCATCATCGATGGCTTCGGTTTGTGGTGGGTCACTGGCTATGATGGATGCTGGTGTTCCGATTAAATCAGCTGTTGCTGGTATAGCAATGGGATTAATCAAATCTGATGATAATGTAGTTATTCTGACTGATATTCTTGGTGATGAAGATCATTTCGGTGATATGGATTTCAAAGTTACCGGAACTACCGAAGGTATAACTGCTATCCAGATGGATATTAAATGCACCGGATTAGATATTGATACAATGCGCTCTGCTCTTGACAAAGCACGCATTGCTCGCCTGAGTATTCTGGAAAATATGAATGCAACTATTAATAAACATCGCGATGATATTTCCCAGTTTGCTCCACGTATTATCACTATCAAAATCAATCCTGAAAAGATTGGTATGGTGATAGGACCTGGTGGAAAAATGATACGCTCAATTGTAGAAGAGACCGGTGCCAAAGTTGATATTGATGACGACGGTACTGTTCACATTGCTTCTAACGACAGTGTTGCCAGCAAGAAGGCTCTTGAGAAGATCGAACTCATTACTCAGGAAGCTGAAGTTGATAAAGTATACAAAGGTATTGTAAGACGTATTACCACTTTTGGTGCTTTTGTTGAAATACTTCCGGGGACTGATGGTTTGGTTCATATTTCTGAATTGGATGTTGGTCGAGTTGAGAGAGTTGAAGATGTCATCCAGCTTGGTGAAACAATTGAGGTGAAATGCCTCAGTATTGATCAGGATGGCAAAGTCAGATTATCTCGCAGAGCATTGCTTCCGGGCGGTGAGGTTCCGAATCCGCCACCAGATCGTAGCAGACGCAATGATCGCAGACCTCCGCGTAGACGTTAGAAATTGGATATTAGAAACATTATATAATGTTTAAAAAGACAATATTATCAAACGGACTGAGAGTGGTTACTGAAAAGATCCCCTCAGTCCGTTCTATTACTCTTGGGGTGTGGATCGATGTCGGCTCCCGCTATGAATCCCCTTCAGAAACCGGTATCTCTCATTTGATTGAGCATATGCTCTTCAAAGGGACAAAGAAGCGATCTGCCAAGCAGATTGCCCAGGAATTAGAATCAGTTGGCGGAAGTATTAATGCTTTCACTTCAAAAGAGCATACTTGTTATACAGCTCGTTTTGTTGATGATCATCTAGAAATTGCTACTGATATTCTGGCTGATATTACTTGTAACTCACGTCTGACTCCTGTCACTCTTGAGATGGAAAAGAAAGTTATTATGGAAGAGATCAAGGAATCGTTTGAGAATCCTTCAGATCGAATCCATGATATATTTTCTGAAACCATTTGGGGAAACCAGCCAATTGGTCGTCCAATATTAGGGGATATGAAAAGCGTCGCCTCATTCCAAAAAAGAGATATGACCAATTATATGAAAAAATATTATCGTACCGGTGCAGTAGTGATTGCTGCGGCAGGTAATATTTCACATAAGAAAATGGTCGATCTTGTAAATAAGAAATTTGTTTTCCCCGAAGGTGATTCCAATCTTGCTGATCCCATTAGTATTCCGGGTAAAAAACAAACATTGTTTGCAAATGGCTCAAATTCACAGGTACATTTATGCCTGGGTTTCACCGGACCAAAATTTGATTCCAAATACAGAATGCCCGCTCTGGCTGTTAATACATATCTAAGCGGGGGAATGTCATCGGTTTTATTCCAGAAAGTTCGCGAACAAAAGGGATTAGCGTATTCTATTTATTCATACCTTGATCTGTACAAAGATTCAGGGTTGTTTGGAACTTACGCTGGCACCGATAAAAATCGAGTAGCAGAGTGTATTGACATTATTCTAAAAGAATTTGATCGTCTCAAAAAACGCAGGATAACATTAGCAAACTTAAAACAAATTAAAGATCAGTTTAAGGGACAGTTTGCTTTGGGAATGGAATCTACCTCTGCCAGAATGAATAGAATTGCCCGACTGGAATATTATCTGGGTACTTATAGGACTTTTGATCAGACTATTAAAGATATTGAAAAAGTAACTGCATCTGAAATTCTGGATTATGCCAACATGACTATGGATAGGAATAAATTGGCATTAGCTGTTTTAGGACCTGCAAAAAAGTCTGAAATTAAAAAAATCTTATAATATCTATTATTCTTAATCCTGAAAACTCCGACCAATAATAACAAATTGTTGCTAAATAATATTTTTTGTGCTACTTTTTCCGTCAATCAGAAACCGGAATAAAGGATACCATTATGACTGATAGTGATGAGACAAAAAGAAAATACAATTTCAAAGAAATCGAATCCAAATGGCAAAAGGAATGGAACGATTCTCAACTCTATAAAACCCTCGAACTCAATGATGATAAAAATAAATGGTACCAATTGGAAATGTTTGCCTATCCATCGGGTGATATTCATATGGGGCATTTCCGTAATTATATTATTGGTGATGCTATTGCCAGGCAGAAAATGATGCAGGGATATAGTGTTCTTCATCCGTTTGGATGGGATGCTTTTGGGTTGCCGGCAGAAAGAGCAGCTATAAAAAGAAACACACATCCTGATGATTGGACTAAGTTAAACATTAAAGTTTCCCGTTCTACTTTGCAGGAGGTTGGCATTCTCTTTGACTGGGACAGGGAAATCGTCTCATGTAATCCGGATTATTACAAATGGACACAATGGCTATTTATTCAATTGTTTAACAAAGGGCTGGCCTATAGAAAACGCGGGTTCGTTAATTGGTGTCCTGAAGATAAAACTGTATTAGCAAATGAGCAGGTTGTTGACGGCAAGTGTGAAAGATGCCATACCGAGGTTGAACAAAAAGATCAGATCCAGTGGTATTTCAAAATAACCGATTATGCTGATCGATTAATCGATGATTTGGATACATTACCCGATTGGCCGGATAATTTGAAAGCCATGCAAAAAGAGTGGATCGGGCGTTCCCATGGAGCTGAGATTGACTTTACTGTCGAGGATACAGGCGAGAAGCTGTCAGTATTTACCACTCGTCCGGATACTATTTATGGTGTGACTTTTATGGCCATCTCACCTGAAGCAGAGATTTTGGATCGTCTTCAAATTGAACCTGAGTATAAAGATAATATTGAAGCTTATAAAAAGAAAGCCTTTGCTCGGACTGATATTGAAAGAGCTGCTCAGAATGAAGAGAAAGACGGTGTCTTCACTGGTAAATACGCAATCAACCCATATAACAGTGAAAAAGTCCAACTCTGGGTTGCTGACTATGTTCTGGGGGGGTATGGCACTGGTGCTGTCATGGCGGTTCCTGCTCATGACACCCGTGATTTTGCTTTTGCCAAAAAATACGACATTCCGATCAAAGTGGTTATCCATCCCGATGATAAAACAACTCTGAATGTTGATGAGATGGATGACGCTTTTGTTGAACATGGGGTGATGGTTAACTCGGACCAGTTTAATGGATCAGTCGGTAAAGAGGCTATTAATTCAGTAACTAAATTTGCAGAAGATAAAGGCTTTGGACGATTTAAGGTTAATTACAAACTCAAAGATTGGTCGCTTTCTCGTCAAAGATACTGGGGTTGTCCTATTCCAATTATACATTGCGAAAAATGCGGTGTTGTTCCTGTTCCAGAAAAAGATCTGCCTATAATGCTTCCTAAAGTAAAAGATTATAAACCAAAAGGAAGATCTCCGCTGGCCGATGTTCCTGAATTTATTAATGTCTCCTGTCCTAAATGCGGGGGAGAGGCTCAGCGAGATGCCGACACAATGGATACTTTTGTCTGTTCGTCATGGTATTACTTGCGTTACATTGATCCTAATAATGATGAATTAATATTTGATAAAACAGAAGCAAACAAATGGCTGCCAATCGATTTATATATTGGTGGTATTACTCATGCAACCGGTCATTTAATTTATTTCCGCTTTTTCCACAAATTCCTGCATGATCTGGGATTGCTTGACTCTATTGAACCTGCAACCAGAATGTTTAATCATGGCATGGTTAAGGATAAAGATGGCGTTGTAATGTCAAAGTCATTGGGAAATGTAGTCTCTCCCATGGCTGTAATGGCTGTACATGGTGTTGATGTCTCCCGCATGGCTATGTTTTTTAAAGCTCCCTCAGAAAAAGAGATTGACTGGTCTGACTCAGCTATTGTAGGCAGTGAGAAATTTGTTCTTAATAAACTTTTCCCCATAATTGATGATTATCACAATACAAAACCTGACTTAAAGTATTACTTTAACTCCGATGAGTTGTCAGATTATGAAATGTCGTTATATATCAAGCTTAATCAGACTATAAAACGTGTCACTGATGACTTCCCAAGATTGCAGTTTAATACTTCAATATCAGCATTAATGGAACTCACACGTGATTATGTACCTGAGAAAATTAAGAATGATAAGTTTAATGATTATTTGATATTAAAAGTAATTCAGCTAATCGCACCAATGGTTCCACATCTGGCTGAAGAAATGTGGCAAAAAGCAGGCTATAGTGAATCTGTATTCCGCTCAGAATGGCCAAATTTTGATCCTGATGCTGTTATTGGTGATTTAATAGAAATTGCAGTTCAAATCAATGGCAAGCTTAGAGACACTATCAAGATTCCGGCTGATTCTGACCAGGAGTCTGTAGAAAAGATTGCATTTGAAAGCGAAAAGATCCAAAGTTATACCAAGGACAATAAGATCGTAAAGATAATCTTTGTTAAAGGCCGGATTCTTAATATAGTGGTTAGGTAACTATATAGTTGTTAGATAATTCAATAATAAATAGTAATAATGCCATTGATTAACAGAACACATTATGTTAGTCTTATAAATATGAATAAATTTGTAATTCAAATTTCTGTTAATATTGCGCGGACACTTAATTCTAATTCAAACTATAGGTTAACATAATATATCTTATGGGACGTTATTTGGTGGACATATGAAACTTACAGTAATAATTCCAGTATACAACGAGCTCTCCACTATTGAGGAGATTGTCAACAAAGTCAAAGCATCACCGGTTCCGGATAAAGAAATAATATTGGTGGATGACTATTCCACTGACGGCACTCGCACTTTTCTTAAAGAAAAGCTCGAAGGTCAAGTTGCAAAAGTAATATACCAAAATAAAAACTACGGTAAAGGCTTTGCATTGAAAACCGGATTTGCTCATGCCACGGGTGATATTGTTATTATTCAGGATGCTGATCTTGAATATGATCCCAATGAGTATGCAGCCTTGATTGAACCTATTATAACTGATAAAGCCGACGTTGTTTATGGTTCACGATTTATAGGTGGTGGTCCTCATCGGGTAGTCTATTTCTGGCACTATGTGGGCAATAGATTCCTTACTTTACTCTCTAATATGTTTACTAATATCAATTTAACTGATATGGAAACTTGCTACAAAGTCTTTCGCCGGGAGATCATTCAATCGATTGATATAAAAGAGAATCGTTTTGGTTTTGAACCAGAAATTACTGCCAAATTGGCTCGAATGCGAATCAGAATTTACGAAATGGGTATTTCATATTATGGCCGTACCTACGAAGAAGGTAAAAAAATTGGCTGGAAAGACGGCGTTAAAGCCATCTGGTGCATCTTAAAGTATAATCTCTTCAAGTAAGCAATAAAAGTGGCTACGCCACTAGGCCCAACCACGCTTTTTTAGGTTTCGGCGCTGACATTCATAGATTCTACGTTCTTTCATTGCCTTGACATACCAATCAATATTAGCAATAAGCCCATCCTTAAGCATTACTTTAGGATTATAACCCAACAATTTGCGAGCTAACGATATATCTCCCGTATATGAGGATATTTCGCCGACTCTTTTGGATGTGGATGATATTTTTGATTTAGAATCAAGATGCTTAACAACCATTATAGCAAGATCAATGAGCCTCTCCCCGCGTCCCTGAGACAGATTTAAAGTATGCCCGGATACTTTACTAAATCGTTTTACGATTCTCAAAAAGCCATCAGCACAGTCATCAATATATGTAAAGTCTAACTTTTTTTCATTACCAAAAACAGAAATGTTTCTATTTCTTAATGCATAATAAATAAACAAAGGAATCACACGTTCCGAGACATCGTAGCGGCCATAGACGTTAGATAGCCTGACGATTACCGGATTTATATCATAACATTCCTTATATGAATGGATCAGAGCCTCTGAGCCAAATTTTGAAGCTGTATAGGGAGATTTAATTTTGGACACGTGAGTTGTTGTCTCTTTGCGCCTCTCCCCCGGTTTTGACTCTCCATAAACTTCTCGGGATGATGAAAATATAAAATCTCTGATATTATTCTGCCTGGCATATTCTAAAAGATTGAAAGTCATCAGATAATTATCATGAGCTAATTTTGGATTAACTACAAGATCATGCACCCGAGCATTAGCCGCGAGATGAATTATCATTTCCGGTTTACGTTTAAACAATTTATTGCTTAACGGTTTACGGAGATCATGGAATATTGTTTTGCGTTCAATCTGCTTATCCCAATAAGAGTGTTTAATATCAAGAGGGATTACATTATACTTATTGGATAGCAATGCCTGTGCAACAGCAGTACCAACTGTACCGGATGATCCTGTAATAAGAATAGTTTTTGACATGAATAACCTCTATATAAACTTGAAACCTTGCTTCTCCCACTTGGCATTATTTAGCAATCCAAAATAATCCACAACAAACTGTAGCTTGACTTTTTTGGCAAGCATAGTCGGTTTCAAGGACTTAAATTTCTTATGGGGTGTCCCTATTATAATAGCAGATGAAGCTTTGACGGCCTTATTAAGATCCGATTCTAATGTAAAAGTTCCTGCAATCAACTTTTCCGATTTGCTCAGATATGGATCATTGAATACGATTTTGGCTCCTCTTTTCTTCAAAGCTTGAGCCAACACAACAGCCCTTGATCCGCGAGTGTCATCGATTTCAGATTTGAAAGCAGCCCCTAAGATTGTAATTTTTTGTCCTCTCAGGTCACCAAGTGATTTTATTAAGTTCTTTATGAGATTTTTAATTAATTTCTCGTTGACGCTCATAGCCCCAATAGCTGATTCAAATTTATAGCTGTTTTTACTTTCGTCAGAATTAATTAAAATACAATCTTTTGGAAGGCATGACCCGCCGAAGCCCAACCCGGGTGTGAAATAATCAAGTCCGATTCTCTGATCAAGACCGATCCCTTTTTTTATTGATTCAACATCCAATTTTTCCAGTCGGGCGAAATCAGCTATTTCATGGATAAAAGCCAACCGATGAGCCAGATAAACATTGGAAGCAAGCTTTATAAGTTCAGCAGATTTACAATCAGTTTTGACAATTGGAATTTTAGATGAATAAATATTTTTATAAATATCTAAAAGAGGTTTTGCATCGTTTTTATTATCAGACCCAATAATAATTCTCCAGGGTTTGACAGTATCTTCAAATGCAAATCCCTCACGTAAAAATTCAGGATTGACAACAAGCTTTATATGTTCTCCGAATGGAGTTTTATCCAATAACTTACGGAACTGTTCAGAGAAGCCAATAATATTGGTCGACTTAAGAATTATAACAGGCGCATTTTTATGCTTCTTACCACCAATCCATTGAGCAATTTTTGTAAAACTTCCCATCCTCATTTTCCATGAAGATTGATTGGCTGAGTCAATTGCGATGAATATAATTTTTGAATCCTGATATATCTTTTTATCAGGCAGAGAAACCTGAAGCTTTTTGGAATTAACAACTTGTTTGAGATTTTTAGCTAATAGCTGCTCTCGGAAATGAAGTTTCCCTTTTTGTAATTGAGAAACAGTAGAATCATTTTTTTCAGCTACAGTTACATGATAGCCTTTGGTAGCCAGAAATACTGCCGATGCCAGTCCTACATAACCGGCTCCTATAACGAGGATGTCAGGTTTTGAATTCATATTGAATTCTATTATAAGATGAGATTGAAATAATAACAAATGATTTACTGGCATTGCCAGTTTTATTTAATTCAGGATAAGTTTTTGAATCCCCAATCAATCAGTTTTCGGGCTTCACGGAAACGAAGTTTATCTCCCGGTACACCCAGGACAACCAGTGTCAACCTCTCCCCTTTTTTGTTTTTCACCAGTGTAGTCAGGCAATAATCCGCAGCTCTGATATACCCGGTCTTTCCACTTAGAACTTTATACGGGGAATGAATAATCAAATTTGTATTAGCCATCTGGCGATAAGTGTTTTTACGATTTTGTATTTTAACTTTATATTTCTTCTTGGATGTAATCTCGGCAATCAATTTATATTGATACGCATAATGTAAAATCTTGGCAACTTCGTGGGCTGTAGAAACATTTCTGGAATCAAGGCCAGTCGGGTCATAAAATTCAGTATTTTCTAGACCCAATTGCTTTACTTTCCTATTCATGTCACTGACAAATTCTTCCTGTGATCCCGAAGCAGCCCTGGCTAAAGCTCTGGCAGCACGATTATCGGAGTTCAACAGTGAAGCATGCAATAGATCATATAAGGTCATTTCAAATCCGATATTTAACCTTGAGCGGGATGATCGATAGGCATCCCTTTTAGTGATCTTTTCAGTTTTATTTTTCAGATCAATCCCTTTGTCAAGCAACACCATCATTGACACAAGTTTGGAAATAGAAGCAATCGATCTGACCTTCTCAGTATTTTTACCGTATATAACTTCACCGTTTTCATAGTTGACCAATATCGCCGATTTTAAATTCAGGTATGGTCCTTTTTTGATATGATCAAAATCAAATTCACACCTGTTGCGGAATATCTTCTTTTTTGTTAGATCGTCCGCTTCAAGAAAATAAATCGTATTGGCTGAAAAGAATATAAATACAGCCAGCATCAACAGAACCGATGGGAGTTTTTCTCTTTTTACCAGTCTCATAATTATTATTCTAATATCTTATCCATTTAATAATTTCCGGTAGAGTCGGTCTCTTACCGTACATCAAAATACCTATCCGGAATATTTTGCTTGTCAGCCAAATCATTCCGACTACAGTTAAACAAACAATAAAAAATCCAAGGGCTGCCTCCCCAACTATTCCACTAAACAGGGAATATTCTGTCAGAGTAGGTGCTAAAAATATCACTCTCATCATCATCAAAGTAGGAACTAAAAATGGAATCAATGAAAGGGCTACCGAGATTGTAGAGTTCGGCTCCTGAATGATATAAATTCCAATCATAAAAGGAAGAATCATAAACATTGTGATAGGGGCAATAAAACTCTGGGCTTCCTTTTCGGTATTGACAATTGACCCGATCAGGGCAAATAGAGTTGAAAATAAAAGATACCCTGAGATCATATAAAGGACAAAGAAAATAACAATAACCGGATTGAATAAAATTCTATCAATCGATGGATTAATATCAAAGGCTCCCTTCATGCTGTACATTACCGCTCCCAGGATTACCCAAACAAATATTTGAGTAAATGTGGCGGCCCCCAATCCCATAACTTTTCCAAGCATAAGCTGGAACGGACTTACCGATGAAATAAGAACTTCCATAATACGCGAGTTTTTCTCTTCGATAACAGAGCGCATGACCATCTGACCATAGCTGAATATCATCCCAAACATCATCCCAATAAATATCAAAGCACTGAAATACTTAATTTCAAATGGTATGGATTCACCCTTGGCATCTCTTCTGGGGAGATCAATCTGGCGGGTTAAAGCCAAAATCGAATCAACCTCAAAGTTAACATTTGATTCATCAAGCCTTATCGAAGACAACACTTGAGAATATCTGTACTCAAATCGATTGATTGATCTGAAATTATCTGAGTTTGTTACCAAAAATGAACTGGAATCATCAATATGAGAATTCGGTCCTACAACTAAAAAGTATTTTAATGATTTATCATTGATAAGATCAACGAGAGAATCATATACTTTATTATATTCGTCATCATCCCATTCGTTGATTTTTACAATATCAGTCACAGCATAATATGCAGTGGTGTCATCATCAAGTTTATAAGATTCAAGTTCATCTTTGAATCTTTCGCCAATATTATGTTGGCTCTGATCTATTATTGCCAACAATTCCGTGTCAGATGATTTTTTACTCGCCAGCAAGGCAGGTATAACTGAGAAGGCCGCCATCAAAACAGGAGTTAAGAATATACCAATTATAAATGCTTTTTTCTTAACAACCTGTGCGTATTCTCTTCTGAAAATAATCCAAAATTTAGACATTTGCTTCCCCATTCTTATGATCGTACTGCGAGGAATCTATGTTAGCCTTATCTAAGAATATATCATAAAGGGAAGGTTCAATAATTTCAAAACGCTTAACTGATACTTTATCACAAATTGATTTCAAAATGTTATCCGTATTGGTATCACTTTCCAAATTCAACTCAATATAATTATTGAATTCGGAAATGCTTTTTACACCAGGCAAAGAAGACATAAATGCCCCATCACCTTCCATGTCAACCTGAATGCAATTTTTTCCAAACTGGGCTTTAACGTCTGACAGGCGGCCATCGATAACTTTTTGGCCTTTTGAAATCATACAGATATTATCACACAGTTTTTCGGCCTGTTCCATCACATGCGTGGAAAAAAGGATTGTCTTGCCTGAGCGTTTAAGGTCCAGAATTATATCTTTGATTTTTTCCATATTGATAGGATCAAGTCCGGAGAATATTTCATCGAGAATAATCATTTCAGGTTCATGAATAATTGTTGTTATGAACTGGAGCTTTTGCTGCATCCCTTTGGAGAGTTCTTCAACTTTGCTCTTTTTATAATCGAGAAGATCTAATCTCTCAAGCCAGGGATCAGCAGTCTCAGAGAAATTATTTATTTTAAAGCCTTTTAATTCGGCCATATAGGTAATAATTTCTTTCAGCGTCATCTTTTTATATAGCCCGCGTTCTTCTGGTAGATACCCAACCCGGTTTTTAAAATCTTTTGCAGGAGGAGCGCCATCAATAAGTATTCTACCTGAGTCAGGCATAGTAATGTTCATAATCATTCTGATAGTGGTTGTTTTACCGGCTCCGTTAGGACCAATTATGCCAAAAATCTTACCTTCCGGCACTTCCAACGAAAGATTTTCAACCGCAACTTTTTCATCGTATTCTTTGCGTATATTTTCTAATCTAAGTTTCATTTAATTCCATTCTTATTAATTCAGATTATTAAATAAAGAGTGGCTACGCCACCGTCAACTAAAAGTGTTTATAACATATTAAACATTTATCATTTGGCTCATACCGAGTGCATTGGTTACAGCATGACCAGCATGGCAGTTATTAAAAAACATATAAACCTTGTTTACTTTTTTCTTCTCTTCAAGCTTTTTTAACTTTAATCTCCATTCCTCAAGTTCATCAGTAGAGTAGTTATAATCATACCTTAGTGCACCGCCATCCCACCATTCCTTCGCATTGCGACCATGTAGGCGGATATAGGCTGTATCTGTCGTAGCAAAGCAATCGGGATTAAGCAGTCCCCTAAGAGGCGGTTCATCGACGCATACGTAGCCAATCTTCTCTTTTACCAGGTGATCATACATATTTCTATTTACCCAGCTATTATGCCGAAATTCAACATAAAGGTCGCGAGGCGACAAAATTTGGTTAATAATGCTGATATAATCGAGATTGTTTTGATTAAATTTGAATGAATAAGGAAATTGGGCCAATAGACCAGAAAGAATACCTCGCTCTTCAATAGGCTTAAGAGCTTCACAATACTTTGCCAAATCAGAATCAAGATCATTTTTTTTGTGTGTGAATGACTGTGGTACTTTTATAATAAAATCAAATCCATCGGGGGCTTTTTTGGCAATATTATTCATCACTGCCGGATGGGGAATGCGATAGTATGTGGAATTGATTTCAACGGTTTGGAAATGCTTAACATAATGATCGAGCATCTTCCCTTTGTCAATTTCCAACGGATAGAAGTTTTCTCTCCAATCCTCAAAGCTGTATCCCGATGTTCCGATTCTTATTTCCACAGGACCTCATTATTTATAGATCATAAATACGAATACTTTCCTATACGAGAAATTATTCAAATTGTTTTTACCATATAATATTGTTCTACAAAAATAAAATAAATGAAATTGAGTTATGAAATCACAAATTTCATTTGTCTTTAATCTGTTGAAATCTGACGAATTTACATTTTGGGCAGACCCACTTGCGCTGCTTATGAAATGATCTTTTCTGTTCAACCATAGATGTTTTGCATTTGGGACATTTCATACTTCCCCCCAATTCATTCCTACTGTGTTATCTTCAAGAAATCAGATAGAATAAATTCCATACGACCAATAAATGTAGACATTCGCGACATGACCGTATAGCCAAATGTTGTTCCAAAAAATGCCATCAAAAAATATGTCCCAACTTTGGCGCTGACACCAAGTGCCCCTTTGTGTTCGCGACTGAAGTAAAAATATGAAAGAGTTGTTAGAACTCCAATGAGTACTATAATTACAGAAATATCGACCATCCCCGTATCGGTCAACAATGGTCCTACTGTTGCTGATACCTGTTTTAGGATACGTGCCTCCAGCATGGCTGGAATAGCAACCCCGGCACCAGAACCAATCAATACCGCTATGGGAATTCTTGACATAGAGGATGTCTTTTTGTGGAACCTTCCGAACATCATTATGCCCAATGCCATCGGAATGACAAGCGGCCATTTGGCATCATAAAACAATGGATCAACCAACAAATCCATAATAGTTTTGGTCCAGGTAATTACCAAAAAATATCCAATTGAAACACCAATCAGTAATGACTCGGCCATCTTATAGACAGGGTTATCCTTATAGAGAAAACTGAAAACGGCTAAGGTAAGCAACCCGGCTATAATTGTACTCCAGTCCATTAGTTGACTCCCCCGCTTCTCTTGCGTTGGATGAAGTACATAATGTTGCCAATGATAATTAAAACGATTACAAAAATATGAGAGACTGATTGTGCCAGCATGCCTCGTTTACCAGCCCCGCCAATGTTTATCAATTTTTCATATTCAGCAGCTCCGCGTAATCCCCCATACATGGCATATAATTGATTGGAAGACAAATAAGGATCATAGGTGGTCATCATAGCGGCTGTAACAGCAGCAGTTACTTTGACATTATAACGGCTGGCTCCGTATTCAATCCAATGCGTGGTAAGAGAACCATCTGCAATAGAAATTACACCAGCTATGTCATCGTAGTTCTTAATATCCGTTAACATCTCATTGTCGTAATATGAATTATCCAGGTAATCTTCAGGGTAGGTATCAGCAATTGATTCGCCCATTGATAATATGGCAGCTATATATTGAGGTTTAAAACCAAGATATACAAAATCCTTACCATATTCTTTATCGTATTCTTGAGCGGTTTGGGTTATCAGACGATATCCAACTCCTGTCCCCTCTGCTAACAATGCTGTTCCTATAAGTTTCAAATCCTTTGAAAAAGCATGCCTTAAAACAGTCAGAGCAATTGGTTTTATTTCTGGTAATGATGATGCTTCATGATCAAAGGAAACAATTAAAACCGAACCTGGTGGAAGTGAATCAAGATAATCATACATCCTCTGAGTTTCGGATGTTACTATTACTTCAGGACTATAGTCCAGTAACATGGTAACGAAAATTATAAGAAACAGGCTTATAAATATAATATGGCGTGATTCAATTTTTTTATTTGGTTTTGAATGGCTCACTTTTCACCACCTAACCAGGTACGTTCAATACCCAACAAAACTCTAAGGGATGTTGTTAGTGATCCAAGGCCAATTCCAATCAGAATTGCTCTTCTGGCGGCCATCGAGGGATAGCTTCTGACCCAATCTGCAAAATCTGAGATATAGATTGGAATTATTCCCTCAAGAGAAGATCTGCTTAGCAATGTCAAAAAGGCTGCAATCAAGAGCACTGTTGCCGGTGCCGATCGTGCCCTGAATCCTCTAAACGATGCCGATGCCACAAAAAATGCCAGTAGAGCAAATACTGTTGATTGCATGGGAACCTGAACATATTCAAATACCCACATGAACGGCGAATCACCTTTGATTCCCCAAATCAGAGCCAGAACAGGCATAGTAACCAAACCTATTAGTGATACTATTCGGTAAGGCCGATCCTTCCCTCTCTTAATATTATTGAGAGTTATCCTGATAAAACTGACAACTCCAACTATTAGAGTAAAAGCAAAAATGATCTGCCAGTAATCAACAGTGATAGTTAAATTGAGGTCATTAGCAAGGGGATGGCTAAGAAAGTAAACTGTAAACAGTGCGGCTCCAAATGCAAAACATATAATTTGAGGAATGCGCCTGTTCATTATAGTTTCCACCAATCTGAATGTGGATCAATAGTTACCCAGATTGTAGCAATGATTAGAAAAAGGGCTATAACACCTTTAATAATATCCTGAGCTCTAACCGATGCTTTAATTGAGTGGTCATCAGACAGATAACCAGATGCGGCAAATAATTCTTCACCGATTAAAACATAATCACACGCGACAATAAAAAATGACAACTGGATTGTAGAATCAGTTCCGGCTATCTGGATGGCTTTATTGATATTTCCGGTTTCTGCAAGGATTAAAGATTCTGCCTCAAATGTCCCTAACAAAAAAACTGAGGCCGGTTTAAGACGGCTGATTAAACCCTCTACGGCAGCAGCATAACCAAATTGAGATGAACTGACATAAAAGACATTATCTTCTTTATAGCGATCGGCATAGCCTGCCCCGGCATAGGCTCCTTTGATAACTTCCTGAGCGACAGTCATAATTACCGGGTCGTGGGTAGGATATATTAACTCGCAGTCATATTGAGCTGTTTTATTAGCTACATGACCTAAGATATTCATAGAAGCGATAGTTGTAGGACGCTGAATATCTCCCCCCCATCCGGGTGTAAATAATAAAGGACGGGCCATTTCGGTAGCTCGGCCTATGGCTTCTTCAATTGCTTTTAATCCGGCGATCTCGCGTATTTTAAATTTACTCTGCTTCGCCTTGTAATAGGTTGTGTATAACACAAGAATGACGCAAAAGAGCGAAATTATAAAAGTTAGCAATTTATCGGTATTGAACCAAGCCGATGATACGGCTACGAATATCATATTAGAAATTAACAACATTTGTAATAGTTATAATATTGATGTTGTACTTTCAACAAAAAGATTTTTTATTGACCCAGTGAACAAAGTGTGATTCTTTGTATTAGTTAAATCAAATTATGGAGACCTTGTAATGAAATATATTTTGATTGTTCTTTTTGTATTATTAGCATCAATGTCATGGGCTGAAACCACTATTGAATGGTGGCAGTTCTGGACAGATCCAGCTATCAAACCGACCATTGAAAATATTATTGATGATTTTGAAAAAGCAAATCCAGATATAAAGGTAAATCTGACTGATCTTACCTGGGCCAATGGTCATGAAAAAATTGTTCTCGCATTTTCATCCGGTACAGGACCGGATGTAGTAGAGTTAGGATCTGACTGGATTGCTCAATTTGGTGCAAATGGCCACCTGACTGATCTTTCAAAATATATTTCAGAGGACAGCTCCAATTATCAGGGCTGGGGTATGGCTAACTACAAAAATCATGTATACGGTTTTCCCTGGATTCTTGGTACCAGAGTTATCTTTGGTAACAGGGATTTACTGAAACAGACACCGTTTGGAGAAGACTACATCCCAATATCATTTGATAATTTATTACAATCCAGCCACACTATTCAACAACTTGGTGATGATATTTATGGCTGGGGTTCTAATACTGCAGAAAAGCACCGCTTATACAAAAAATTCCTTCCATTTCTATGGTCCTTAGATGGACAGATATTATCTGATGATAATAAATATTGTGTTTTACCATCTCTACAGGCAATAGAGGCTTTGACTTTTTATAAAATCCTCCATGATTCCTGCGGATACGTTTCGAATCAGAGAGGAATTGAAGATGCGTTTCTTGATGGCAAAGTTGGCTATATAATTTCTGGTGATTGGCTGCTAAAAAGAATTAAGCTGGAAAACCGTGATATTAACTTTCACACGACTCTTTTTCCAGGCCGCAAATTTCCGGGGAAATCATTTATGGGTGGAGAATTTTTATCAATCAATGATGCCTCTGATAATAAAGATGAAGCTTATAAACTCATAAAATTTATTACTTCGCCAGAAAATCAGGTTAAATTTTGCAAAGCCAATTATAGTGCCAATCCCTCAAGCCTTGTTGCCCAGGAAGATGAGTATTTTAAATCAGATGTACATCTTCAGACTTTTATTAAACAGATCACATTGAGTAAGAATCCCCCGGTTGTTCCGGATTGGGTTTATATGGAAGACAATATTGAAAAAGCTATTGAGAATGTAATTTTTAATGATGAACTTCCCGGAGAATCATTAAGAGAAGCCAGAAGTAAAATCAGTAAATTAATGAAGTAATGCAAAAAAACCGTTTAACTACAATTGTTCTTCTCCTCCCCTGGATAGTTACATTTGTAGTCTTCTGGTTGTTCCCTTTACTCTTTTCAATGATAACCGGATTTACCGATTATAGTCTTATCTCAAGAAATGCTACCGAATGGATCGGATTGGATAATTACAGAGAATTATTTTCCGATCAGGATTTTATCAATTCAATAAAAAATACATTTATTTTTGTATTTGGGACTGTACCGGTTACAACCGTGATTTCTTTATTAATGGCGGTTCTGGTCAATCAACGATTCAAAGGCCGTGGTATCTTCAGAGCCGGATACTTTTTACCATCAATAACTTCAATGGTAGTTATCTCGTTAATATTTACAAATCTGTACAGTCGCGGAGGCTACATCGGCGGTCTGGCCTCAATGATTGGCTTTATTCCACCGGAACATGGTTTTTTATACAATAGCAATACAGCATTGTTTTCGATAATGGCTATGGATATCTGGATGTCAGTCGGTTACTTCATGCTGATATTTTTATCGGGTTTAAAATCTATCCCGTCTGAACTCTATGAAGCCGCTCGTATCCAGGGTGCAGGTAGTATCAGGCAGTTTTTTTCAATTACTCTGCCCTTGTTGAAACCGGTGGCATTATTTATTCTTGTTATAAACACAATAAAATCCTTTCAGGTATTTGTAGAGATTTTTGTCATGACTCGCGGGAAGTTTGAAACGGCATCAATGGTCTATTTTATCTATGAGACTGGAGTCACAACAGCATTTAGATTTGGGTATGCATCAGCTGCTACCTATATCCTCTTTGCAATTATTGGTATTTTCTCTTTGGTACAGTTTTATCTGCTCAGGAGGAAACAACCATTATGGTAACTGCAAAGATTAATAAAACTGTTCATTATATAATATTGATATTTATTCTGTGTATAATGGCTTTTCCTTTATTCTGGATGTTTAGAATTTCTTTGATGCCAACCGGATCGATAGGAACATTAACAGAATTGTTCCAGGGTAGTTTTACTTTACAAAATTTCTACGATCTTTTTACAACCTCAAGTATAGGTCGGTATCTTTTCAACTCTTCTTTTGTTGCTCTTGTAGTGACATCCGGAAATGTTCTTTTTTGTTTTATGGTAGCTTATGCTCTTGCTCGTTATCGTACGATTGCAAACAAAATTATATTTGTAACAGTCATAATCGTTCTAATGATACCTGCTCATATATTAATAGTACCCCTTTATGTTTTAATGTTAAAAGTAAAAATGTATGATACTTATTGGGCGTTGATTTTACCCTGGCTGGTTAACCCGATAGGTATTTTCTTGTTAAAACAATATATTGAAAATGTACCGTCATCTATGGAAGATGCCGCTCGGGTTGATGGTGCCGGTGAATTTCGGATAATCATGACCATTGTTATGCCATTATGCAAACCAGCTTTGGCGGTGGTAGCTATCCAAATATTTTTCACCAATTGGAATCTATTTCTATTCCCGTTTATATTAACATCGAGTGAATCTCTGCGTACCCTGCCGGTTGCACTTGCCCATTTCCAGGGACAACAAGCAATTGACTGGCAGCATCTTATGGCTGGTTCTGCAATTGCAGTGATACCAGTATTGATAATTTTTGTTATTCTCCAAAAACGAATTGTTTCAGGTATTACAGCCGGTGCGGTCAAACAATAGGCTTAATTGCTTACTTTTTACTTGCGTTATTTCGGGATAATTACTTAATAGACAACGTTATTTGAAGAATATGAATGATGATCTAAAGATATTGAAAGGAAGTTTGAAATGAAAACCTTAACAGTTGTTTTGATGTTAATGATCCTTGCTTTCGCCGGTTGTGGCGTTAATAAGGAATATGTAAGTCAGCAAATCGAAGCATCAGAGTCACGTACAAATTCTGAGATTGATGCTCTGACTGATAAAACCAATGCTAATGCTTCTGAACTCAAAAAGTTACAGTCATTAGCCGTTCAGTTATCAGAGAAGACTGATTTGGCAATTAACAAAGCTGCTGGTTTTGAAACCTATCAGGTTATCTGGACAGGCACAGTCAATTTTGATTTTGATTCCTATGCTCTGACTCCTGCCGCCGAAGAGATCATTCTTGAAGGTTGTGAAAAAATGTCTGCTCATCCGGGTTCAGTAGTCGAGATTGCCGGGTTCACTGACAAAACAGGTTCAGCTAATTATAATCTTTTGTTAGGTGAAAAAAGAGCTGGATCATGCAAACTTTATATGGCTGATCATTGTGGTATCTCTCTCTATCGTTTGTTTATTGCTTCTTATGGGGAAAACAAACCAGTCGCAATGGCTGATGAGATGACTTCTTCTTCAAAGAATCGCCGGGTTACCCTTAAGGTTTGGGGACAGTTGGAATAGAATATTTTCCTGTTAAAATAAAAAAAAGGCGGATATTGTATCCGCCTTTTTTATTTACATACTCAGTTAATTATTCATCATCACCATCATCGCTATCATATTCAGGATTGTCATTCTTTTGTTGTGTGGGTTTAGATAAATTCGGAGGTATATTAGTTTTTTTAACGACCTTGTCTTTATCTGTAGCATCGTCAGACATCCAGGTAACCACTCTTTGTGGGAATGGAATTTCGATATTATCTTTTCTAAAACTGATTAAAATCTGTTCTCTGAGATCACAAGCTGTAGAGAATTGTTTACCAACATCTGCAACTCTGCATCGCAATGAAACATCAAGGGAACTGTCACCAAAATTTAAAAACCTGAATTCCGGGGGAGGATCTTTCATTACATTTTGATGCTTATCCGCTTCTTCAAGCATTATTGTTTTCACTTGTTCTAAATCTTCATCATACCCTACGCCTACATCAACCCGCACTCGTATTTCCGGTTTTGGATATGTTAAATTATGAACTGTTGATTGTATCAATTCGGCATTGGGAACAATGACAAGAGTATTTTCAAAGGTACGAAACTTAGTAGAGCGGACACCAATTTCATGGACCACGCATACGGTACCATTTTCAAGCTTCAGCCGATCTCCCACTCGGAAAGGACGATCAATCATAATAATGAAGCCACCAATCATATTGGCAATTGAATCCTTGGCAGCTAAAGCAATCGCTAATGAACCAACACCTAATACAGTCAATAAACCGGCTATGTTAACTTCAAAATGATCCAGAATGACAAGAACACCCAAAATATAAAGTGTGATTTTTAGAACGCGTTCTACAAGAGGAATGAATTCATCGTCAACACTTGTGTCAGTCTTGGAAGCAATATTATCACCAAACCATTCTACGAGAGTAGAAATCATTTTTACAAGAAAATGGGTAAAGATAAGAACCGTGACTGTGAATAGAAAACCGTCAACTATTACAAAAAATGTTTCTCCAAAAATATTTGAATATATTTTACCCAAATATTCAAAAAGAAAATAAACTCCAAGAATTATAACCAGAAGATTTAGATATTTTCGTCCAGCCAGTAACAACTTATCATCAAGATCAGTTTTAGTTTTGGAAAACAGTTTCTGGGCAGCTACATACAAAATAAATCGAGCCAGATAGACGGCTATTATAGTTCCGATAATGATAATGACAATACCGCAGATATTCTGCCACATTTCTGAAAACGGTAATGATCTAATTAGTTGTTCCATACCCACCTACTTTATATCAAAAATTATTCCTGTCGTTTCAAAACGTGCCCTGACTTTTACAGTATCAGGGTAATTGGTTATAGTTTCAGAATATTTAAACGGTTTAACTGACCCGCTAGTAAATTCTTTGTTATTGTCGCTATCAATGTGAGCAGATAATATATAGCTTCCGGAAACAACAGCTACATTAAAAATCCTGTTAGAAACATTAATTTTATAGTCAGATTTTTTGTCAATATTAGTCAGGGTAAGAATTACCGGATCATCTTCTTTTCCGGAAACGGTAATATTAACTTCCCCTGAAATAGAACCTAAGGTAACACTATCAACAGTAGAAAAACTATATTCGATAAGTGAATCACCTACCACCAGTCCAGCATTATCCGCAAGTTCAAATTCGGTTACAACAAGTTTATAACTCTCCCCTGCACCAATTGAAGGGCTGTTAACTCTAATACGAAAATCATCAACCCAATTGGACTGAACATCCTTGAGAGTATCGTTGTCATTAAATATGGTAAATGTTGAATTAGTTATAATATTTTTATTTAAGGGTTCGCTCAGTTTTAGAGTTATATTAAGACTATCTAACAATACCGGATCTTTTCCCGGATGAAAACTAATTATAGCTGGAGGTGTCTGATCTTCAGTCTTTTTAATTATAACATTTTCATAACTTATAGAAGGCATTGAGGTATCATACGAAAAATTAATATTATAGGAACCCTCTTCTAATACTCCAGCATATAAAGTGAGATTTGCGGCAGTATTGTCTGCCTCTTCTAATAAGGATTTACATTTTACAACGTTTAAAGAATCATTTTCAAGTGTTAGAGATATCAATCCGGGATTGTTTGAAATATTTCCCGATTTAATTGGCTTTGAGAGCCGTATTTTTAACAGATTATCCGAAGTATAAACCGCTGATAGAATCCCCGGTTTTGTTGTATCCTCACTAGTCAGGCTCAAAGATAAATTTTCAAGATCAATATTACCCCCGACTTGAATCGGGCGATCAGTTATAGCAAATGATTCCCTACTGGGATTAAAATATTCATCTTTGTTTTTATCTTCAAAAGCGATAAGGCGGAATCTTTTCTGAGGAAGATACTCAAAACTGAATTCACCTTCTGAATTAGTTTGAGAATAATATGTCGGATACAAACTGTCATATAAGGTCGTATCGCTTAGCAGGAGTTCATCGTAGAGAGCTACAACAAGTTTCCCCCTGGGTTTATCATTTTGAAAAACAATACCGCTTATTCTGCCGGTATCAAGAGTTGGACCGGTACTGAAAGCAATTATACCAGTGCTATCTAAAGTATTTTTTCTAAGATCAGCGATTCCTGAACTCAAAGAAATAATGTACGTTTCATTAACTTTAAAACTATCAGAAAATATGATTTCAACTTCTTCATTTTTCCATTTTATTTCGGGTTCTTCTACTGGTCGAGGGGATATGAAAATAGATTTCCCTGAGGCTTTAAGTACTTTTTCGGAAAAATTCAAAACAATGCGATTACCTATAGGAACATTAACTTTTCCATCAGTAGGATTTGAAGAAATTAAAAACGGTTTGGTTTTATCCTCTTCCCCACCGGGTGGTGGCGCGATTTCAGCACAACTTATTAAAAGGACTATGTATATAAGAGAAATAATTATTATGTTTTGATTTAAAAATGAAGAAAATTGATTTACCAGATTTTTCATTTACCCAGTTTTTCTTTTACCGTTACGTTTTCAGGATCCAACTCAAAAGATTTCTCCCACCATTCACGGGCACTATTTGTTTCGCCCATTGCCTGATAGGTATCACCAAGATGATCGAAAATAACTGGGTCGCTGTCAAGCTCAACTGCTCTTAAAAGATGTTTTAGTGCGTTATCATATTCGCCCAAACGATAAAAAACCCAGCCATAGCTGTCCAAATAAGCGGAATTATCGGGAAGCATGGTTACTGCCTGTTCGATAAGCTCTCTGGCATAATCAAGGTCTTTTCCTCTGTCAGCAAGGGAATAACCCAGATAATTCATGGCTTGATGATAACTTGGATTTCTTTTGATAAGCTTTTTAAACTCTTTGACACTTTTTTTAAAATCTCCGCTCTGTTCATATGCGATTCCAAGTCCAAACATAAGCTGGTCAATACCTGTGGAATCAGATACTTTTTTCAGACCACTTTTATATGCATCGATTTCATCCTCAACATTATTCATAGTGCGGTGAGCATAAGCCATATCAAGCCAGCTCTCTGTTATTGACTCATCCAATTCTAAGGCCCGGTTTAATTCGGCAAATCCTTTTTCGTAGTTATCCTGTCTGAGGGCAATCCTTCCCAGATAGCGGTGATAGAACATAGATTGATCATCAGCTAACACAAGTGAAGAAAAAACCGAATCGGCTACATCTAGAGAATCCACAAAATAATGTATTAATCCATAATAACGCTGTGTTTCAATATTATCAGGTGCAATCTTTAGTTCCATACTAACATAGAAAATGGCAGAATCATCCATATCTTTTCGCATAAATACATTAGAGAGTCCTCTCAGGACTGTAACATTAGTTGAATCCATTAATCTTGCCATATGAAGTGGCTCAAGCGAAGAATCAGGCTTACCAACTTCTGAGTAAGATTCGCCTAACCATATATAAGAAAGTATATTTGAAATATCACTTCTCAGTTCAATAGATTTGGTATAAGAATCAATTGCTTCATTCAAATATCCTAATACTCTTTGATTTCCGGCAAGTTTTCGCCAGAGTAAAAAATCACTCTGTTCATAGCTGACAACTTTTTCATAATATACTATGGCTGAATCATACTGCCTTCTAATTGAATAAAGATCACCCAGTCGAATAATAGGCAGGATATTTGTTACATCATCAAAGACCTCAATTGATTTTTTAAAGGCCGTCTCAGCCTTTTCCAATCTGTTCAACTGCAGATTAATTTCACCAAGATCATACCATAAATTATAATTTGATGATTGTATCCTGCATAGATTTTCGTATGCCCAGCCTAATGAATCATATTCTTTACGTTGTTCATAGGAACTGACCAGAAATGAATATGCACTTACATTATTTGAATCAGCATTGACAGACATTCTATAACAGTAATGAGCAGAATCCACCTTACCAAGACCACGATAATAGTTAATACCGCGAAGTTCCCATACATCTCCATCTTCGGGTTTAATTTGAGATAGTATGGTTAGGGCATCATCAAATTTTTGCATTCTATAAAGGTTTTCAGCCAGAGAATATCTTATCTCATACGAATTGGGATAGAATTGAAGAGCTCTTCTGTAACTTTCAGTAGCCGGATAGATTTCTCCTGCAGCTTCAAATATTATTGCATCAGTATAAAAGCGATAAGCATTGGGATCAATTTTTTCATCAATAGGAGAGAGATAAATAGTCTTCTCTTCAGCATCCTTTGGATGTGTAATACTTGTTACTTCTCTATTTACAATCTTCGAAGAACAGGCTAATCCTGAGATAATGATTAAACAAATAAATATAAATACAAATTTAAAACGCACAATTGCCTTTCATTCAATCTTCTATTGATTAGTACAACCGGAATCCAAAAGAGTGCCCAAAGATTACAAATTAATTTTCAAATATCGTCTTTTTCCAACTTTCAGGACAATCTCATCATAATCTGATACGTTAAATTCAAAACCATCACTATCAATTTTTTTACTATTTATAGATACGGCCCCGGCTTTAATCAGCTTGCGGGCTTCACTGTTTGATTTGGCCATCTTGCTTTTGGCTATCAAACCAACAAGATATAGCTTTGATGGATCCAGTTCCCAGTCTTGTAATTGCTGAATATTTATCTCAGGAATATCATCAGGGAGCTGTTTGTTTGAAAAAACCCGTTCGAACTCTTCTCTGGCATTCTTCCCGGATCCTTCAGGATGATACATATCTACAAGACATTCACCCAGTTCCTTTTTGATTACCATCGGGTTAACATCTGGTTGAGATAAACGCTGCTTGATTTTTTCTAATTCCTCAAAAGAGACTTCAGTGGCCATCTCAAAATAACTGTAAATAACATTATCAGGGATTGACATAGTTTTACCGAATATTTCAACCGGTGATTCATCAATACCAATATAGTTGCCCAATGATTTTGACATTCTTTGGGTGCCATCAGTACCAACCAGAACCGGAAGAGTCAAAACACACTGCTTCTTTATGCCATAAGCTTCCTGAATAGTTCTTCCTGCCAATAGATTGAATTTTTGTTCGGTAGCTCCAATTTCCACATCAGCCTTTATAGCGACGGAATCATATGCCTGCATCAGAGGGTAAAATAGTTCATGGATTGAAATTGGAATCCCACCTTTAAACCGCTTCTCAAAATCGTCTCTTTCTAATAATCTGGCAACTGTAAATTTCATAGCCAGACCCATGACGTCGCTGAAACTCATCTCTTTGAACCATTCTCCATTGAAATGAACTTCAGTTTTGGATTTATCTAAGATTTTGAAAAATTGTTCCTGATAGGTTTCAGCATTTTTCATAATCTGTTCATAAACTAATTGCGGACGGGTTGAGTTTCGGCCTGATGGATCCCCAACCATTCCGGTATAATCACCAACAATAAGAATGATTTTATGCCCTAAGTCCTGGAATTGTTTAAGTTTACGAATCCCAATAGTATGCCCGAGATGGATATCCGGAGCAGTCGGGTCGAATCCCTGTTTAATTCTTAGAGGTTTGTTATCTTTAATTGATTCTTTGATATTATCCTGAAATTCATCTTCCGGCAATACATCGACCGTTCCACGGGTGATGATTTTCCATTGATGTTCAAATTCCTTTTTAATGGCGGTGTCGTCTGACAAAAATAATCTCCTTTTTATGCATCCTTATCGAATTATCGACATATAATAAACGAAGGTTGACCTGTCGGGTTGCAAATTCGTTATTAATTTCCTGACAGGAGTATAATAAAAGGGACTTGAAAGTTTTAAACAAGCCTAAAGTGTTTTAACTTGACGGGAAGGTTAGCTAAGCGCACTTTTAAGAACTATGGTGAAAATTAATCAGTCATCATTCCGGCATGGCCGCTGGATGAAATCGATTCTTATATTTGCAGGATTATTGCTAATTCTGTTTATAATTTTGGGATTTAAGACTTATTCCGTTTATCAGTCAGATCTGCCCTCATTTGAGCAGTTGCATAATATCGAACCAAGTCTTAAAACAAAAATATTTGACCGAAACGGTATTCCTCTAAAAGAATTCTATAGTGAGAATAGAGTCCTGACTCCTTTCAGTAAAATGCCCCCTCATTTGGTTGAAATACTGTTAGCTTCTGAAGATAGAGAGTTTTTTGATCACTGGGGTATTAATGCCAGACGTATATTTGTAGTAGCGGCTTACAACCTTATTAAAATGCGTATTGCTGCCGGAGCTTCGACCATTTCTCAACAGTTAGCCCGGATGCTTTTTCTAACAAGAAAACAGACCTTTGAACGAAAATTCAAAGAAGCACTAACAGCTATCAAATTAGAGCGAACTTATTCCAAAGAAGAAATATTGGAAATGTATCTTAACCAGTATTATTTTGGACGGGGATCCTATGGAGTTGCTGCTGCCTCTCATGTCTTCTTTTCAAAAGAAGTTTCCGAACTAAATATAAATGATTGTGCAATATTGATAGGAATGCTCAAAGCACCTAATAAAAATTCGCCATTTGTTTATCCTGACAGAGCATTAAGAGCCCGCAATAGGGTTTTATATTCCTATTATACTTTCGGCGGCATTGATGAGATTACTTATGATTCTTTATTTAATGAAGAGCTGGTTATATCTCCCCCTGAAGAAGAATTAGGGATAGCTCCATATTTTACTGAAACCATACGGCAGTATATCTATGACAGATATGGCGAGAATATGCTTTATTCAGGCGGGCTAAAAGTATTCACTTCATTAGATGCAGGACTTCAGCAAGCAGCCGAAGCAGCAATTTCAAAAAAAGTAGATTCTCTCAGGGCACGTATTGAGAGAAGCTACAGTAGTGATAATCCTCATTATACAGTAAAAGTACCGGATACAGTTGATAGCTTTGGGAATCCTGTCAGAGAATATAAAAAAGTTCAGGGAGCGTTACTCTCTATTGACAATAGTAATGGTGATATATTAGCGATGGTTGGGGGGCGATCATTTGAAGAGACTAAATTTAATCGATCTATTCAATCCCTGTTGCAACCAGGTTCGGCTTTTAAACCATTTATTTACACTGCCTGTATAGATAATGGCTTTAGAACAACAGATATTATTGATGACCTTCCGATTGTACTTGATATCCCCGGCGCACCTCAATGGAGACCTCATAATTTTGACAATAAGTTCATGGGGCCGATTACTCTCAGAGATGGGATCAGGCTTTCAAGGAACCTTATTTCAATACGCTTGATGCTTAAAATTAATCCGGAACAGGCAATATTCTATGCTAAGAGACTTGGTATCACTGCTGATCTTCAACCCAACCCCTCCCTTGCTTTAGGAACATGCGAATTGAAAATGGTCGAACTGGTATCAGCTTTTACCACATTCCCAAATAAGGGAATACATATTCCATACCGTATGATTCACAAAATTGTAGACCGTTATGGTAGAGTAATTGAAGACAATATGGCTGTACAAAAAGAAGAAGTGCTTTCGGCACAAACATCTTATATCATGGTTAGCCTGATGCAGTCGGTTGTTAAAAACGGAACCGGAAGAGGAACCCAGTGGAGGGGATTTACTCGACCTGCCGGCGGTAAGACTGGTACTTCCAGTAACTTCTGCGACAATTGGTTTGTTGGATATACTCCCCAAATAACAACTGGCGTTTGGGTTGGTTTTGACACAAAAACATCACTAGGGAAAAACCAGGATGGAGCCAAAAACGGAGTTCCGGTTTGGACCGATTATATGCTGGCCGCTCATGATTCGCTGCCTGTCCTTGAATTTGAGGAGCCGGATGGGATTGTTCATTTGGATATCTGTCTTGAGTCCGGAGAAATAGCTACTGACAGATGTATTGATGTTCGTAGCGAGGTATTTATAGAGACCAATCAGCCAATCAAAACTTGCCATCTGCATCCGTCAAAAGGATTATATATTTCTAATCCTCGTCGGGATAAAGATCCAGCACCAGTAGATACATCCGACGACCGCGTCCACTTCTAAGCAACATAGTTGCTTTTGTTTCGCAAATCCAATTTACTTGTCAGCAAATTTTATCCTGATTAAACTTTTGGTGTCCAAAGATGCTTATCTAAATTGATTGAATCATCAACGTTGAAAGTAACTCCCTCATTGAGAAGCAGACCTTTTTGTTCCTCATAACCCTCCCCTGGTTTCAGGGATATTTTCCCTGATTTATTTATAACTCTGTGCCAGGGAAGTTTCTCTTTGCGAGAAGATGAATGCAGGATTCTCACAATCTGACGAGCAGCTTGAGGACTACCTGAAAGAGCAGCAATCTGCCCATAAGTGGCTACTTTTCCTTTGGGGATTCTCTTTATGATTTTGATTGCTGATTGATGAAATAAAGTTGCCATGGTCCTATATAAAGCAGTTGATTAAATGATGCAATTATTTCTTACCCTAATTGGAACGAATTAATTCACTGAAAAAGGCCTTGCATCAAAAGCCATTTTAATGTAATATCATTCACATTAAGACAGGCTTAGCCTGCTACCTGCGCCGGAGTGGTGAAATTGGTAGACGCAGAGGACTCAAAATCCTCCGATGGCAACATCGTGCCGGTTCGATTCCGGCCTCCGGCATTTCTTCTCTAATCCGATTATCATTGACCAAAATGCAAAGATGTTATATATTAATACCGATATACTACATTAGGTCCGGTCTGTGAAACAACATGAGGAAAAATATGCATTTAAGGTTTTTGATCGCTATTATTCTTGTATTAATATGTTTTCTAACACCAAATTTATTAGCTCAGTGCGATGATGTCCTTGATAATGGGAATTGTGATACCATAGCGCTTGTCCTTGATGTTGATACCACTCAGATGCTTGTTACAGCTGAACTTTATCTTTATTCAGATTATACAATTGTTTCTGGTACTGTTGGATTTACCTGGATTCACTCAACGGCAGATATGCTTATCGATAGTGTGGTTTATGCACCATTAGTAACGGATAATTTTGATATCTATTTTGCTTTCGAAGAGGATGACATAAATTTAACCAATACAAATAAACGTTTTCTTTTTGGTAGTGGTATTTTTGGTGATATCAAAACAGGAATTCCCGGCGATCCGACTAACCGCAGATTATGGGCGACATATTATTTTACTCTCCAAAGCTGGAGTGGAATGGATATAGATTCAATTCAAATTGATACCGTCTTTTATAACAGTGCTACTGTTTATCTTTTTGTTGAAGGTACTATTGAAGTTCCTCAAAATCATTTCAAGAATATCTGGGACGGCACTTATTCTTCTGCAACTGATCTGGATGCAGATTCCATCATAGATTATTTTGATAACTGCAGATTTAGTTATAATCCATTACAGGAAGATACTGATAATGATGGTATTGGTGATTCCTGCTGTTGTATTGATGAAAGAGGAAATGCTGATGGCATTTATAATAGCGGTATTCCAATTGATGTAGCTGATCTTACATTTCTAGTAAATTTTGTTTTTAAAGGGGGACCAGGACCGGGATGTATTGAAGAGGGAAATGTTGATGGAATTGTTATGGGTAAAGATCTGCCAATTACACTTTCTGATCTTGTTTACTTAGTTAATTATGTATTTAAAAGTGGGCCTGTTCCCCCGGACTGTCCATAGAATAGCCTTGACAATATCTGATTTTGTTGTTTATTAAACTATTGTACTACTATTGTTTAGATAATATTAAATAATTTCTGGAGATGTCCATTTAAAACTGCTAACGTGTTTATACAGAGAATCTTAGAATCAGGAGTATAAAACTTAGCATGAATGGCTTCAAATTGCATACCTTATCCCTACCATGTATTTTTATTATTATTATTGTATTACTTACAAATCCAACAGCAAATGCCCAATCTGTTGAAGTTGTTCTGAACGTTATGGATACCTCCCTCTCTCCGGGTGAGAATAATGCCTTTATCAATGTCTATTTGACTAATTATTATGACACAATTGCTGGATTCCAGTTTCAATTAAAAATTAACCGTCCGGATTTAGTTTCATTCAATTATGAGAATGAAGGTTTTGACACTACTAATACTCTTATTTCTGGTTTTGAATATGTACAGGCAATTGATACATCAGGTACAGGAAATAATCTATGGTTTCGATGTATAGCAAATGCTGATCCTTTTGATGGCATTTTTACAACAGGAATTCCCCCACAACAAGGCGGCTTAGTTGTCAGATTACCTGTAAGCACAACACCCTTTGCGGATACTCTAAGTAGTCTTACATGTGATTTGGATATTACCTTTCCCTATGATTTTTCTGATCCCTGGGGTAATTCATTAGGAGTAATTACCGATACCTTGCTCGACACGATTTATTATCAGTGTACTTCCTGGTTGGAAGATTCATGTCTCGAATGGGTCATGGTTGATGGTGATACCACAAATTATGATTCTGTTTATATCTATGAGTATTATTCAGGGTATCTTGACACCACCGTTATTGTACCAAGTCATGGATCTATAACATTGAATGCTCCATATATTAAATGTGACAATGATGGTGATGGGCAAATTAATGTTTCAGATGCAGTTTGTTTTGTAAATTATATTTTTAAGTCATGGGATCAGGATTTATGCCCTTATGTTTTATTATGTTCTGAATCAGGAGCTGATCCCAATATTGGTGACCTTGTCAGATTGGTAGATTATCTCTTTAGAGGCGGACCTCGTCCTGAAATATAAACAAATTGAGAGTTATATCCGATAATATTCTATTGACTAATACCGAATTTTATATTGCCAATATTCATAATTCTGTTATGTTATAGTTGTCTAACCGCCAGAGGAAATTCGGAATTTATTTAGATGAGGTGCTGATGTGAGTAAAGATCTTTTTAGGGTAATAATCTTTTGTTTGCTTTTTTTATTTGTCTTTCAGGCAGGTTTGATTTTGGCTGCAAAATCTCCAACATTAAACAGAGTTGTTGCAGAAAAGCCGGTTTATAATTCTCTTCCTCTTAATGAAAAGAACAACGAAATTGTTATCAAATTAGCTGAGGGTATGGGACAGCCAGAACATAACGGCCAGAAATTCCTGAGGGTTGGACAAGAATGGGATGTATTAAATTCACTTGTATATTCCAGTAATAAATCTCGAAACATGAAGAAGCGTTTTTCTACCGACAAGTCTGAATTGGATCAGATGCGTCAGGCTGCTATGGCAAAATCAGGATTAACTATCGCCGATCTGACTTTGTATTATCAACTCAATCTTGAAACCAGTATGACTGCATCGGATAGATTAGAGTTAATTAATGAGATTAACAAACTTGATATTGTAGAAATTGCTTATTTTGCACCAGATCCTACTGTGGCAAGCATAGATGAAGTAAAGACTCCTGCATGGGAATCTTCTCAATACTATCTTCAACCAGCACCAACCGGCATTGATGCTTATTATGCCTGGAATTATCCGGGTGGTAAAGGTGAAGGTATCAAAGTCATTGATATCGAAGGTAACTGGATTCAAACTCATGAGGACCTTCATGGCGGAACAGATAATTTTCATATTGGTGGGACAAGAATAAATGACCCCGGTTGGTGGAATCATGGCACAGCGGTACTTGGTGAAATTGCTGCCGATTCAAATGGTTTTGGCATGACTGGTATTGCTTTTAATGTTGATTTGGGAACAGTTTCAATTGGCTCGATGTCAACTGCTGATGCTATCACACTTGCAACAGTTAATTCAGACACTGGTGATGTAATATTAATCGAATTGCATGCTCCCGGGCCACACTATAATTTTGAGGATTATTCCGGCCAAATGGGATATGTTGCAATGGAATACTGGCAGGAAAATTTTGATGCTATCCTGCAAGCCTCAGCATTAGGAAGAATAGTAGTTGAAGCGGCTGGTAATGGAGCTGAAGATTTTGATGATGTTGGAATTTATGGGTCTCTTTTTGATCCATCTTATAGATTCTCAGGGGCAATCATGGTAGGGGCTTCAAACTCAAGCCATTATCCTGCTTCGTTTACAAATTATGGTGAAAGAGTGGACGTCCATGCTTTTGGAACCTGGGATGTCTATACACTTGGTTATGGTGATTTATATGGTACCAGTTCGGCAAATCATTATACAAATTCTTTTGCAGGAACATCAAGTGCTTCACCAATTATTGTTGGCGCTTGCGCTATATTGGAAGGTATTTCATTAAATAACCGTTCAATGGTTCTTCATCATGATGAACTCAGAACATTTTTAACTACTTTTTCTACACCTCAGGCTGGTACAAAACATATTGGACCTCTCCCCGATTTAGCCGGAGCAATTGAAGCTTTGATAGGCGTATGGTTTGTTGCTGATACTACTATTGGATGGGTTCCTTATGATATTAATTTTACAGGAAATTCCACCCTGAATGTTGATACCTGGGACTGGAATTTCGGAGATGACAAATACTCCAGTCTTCAATCGCCTACTCATGAATATGAAACTCCCGGATGGTATTCGGTAAGCTTACAGATTGATGCTGCTGGAGATATTCGCACTTCACAGAGACAAAATTATATTATTGCTCTTGCTGACAGTCTGGTTATAGATGATTCCATTAGTGCAAGTATCGGTGAAACTATTGAAGTAATCGTAAAGAGTAGAAATACGATACCATTAAGTTCTATTCTGATACCAATTGAATATCCCGGGGATCTTGATATAGATTATGATTCTTTTTCAACTGCAGGTTGTAGAACCGAATATTTTGTGGCAAACCAGTTAGTACATGATGATTCTTATGTTAAGCGGGTGACATTAAGGTTAAAAAATTCCGCGTTAGGTTCTCTCCCTGATCTACCCCCTGGAGAAGGTGATATAATTAAACTTTATTTTACTATCCCCTACACGGCTCAATCAAGCCAGAGTTCTACTATTTCATTTGATGGATATAGTGATTATTCTCCAAGTTTCCTTGGAAGATACCTTAACTATGATGTTAAAACTACATCATGTGCCGTTACAATTTGTATTCCAAAAGGTAATGTTGATGGCATTCCGGGAATCTTTGTTAGTGATTTGACATTTTTGGTCAATTTCATTTTCAAAGGCGGTGTCGCTCCTGTTCCCTACGATGCTGGAGATGTCAACTGTGAACATGGGATTAATGTGGCTGATTTAACTTATATGGTTAATTATGTTTTCAAAGGCGGCCCTCCCCCATGCGGATGTTCATGATCAAAATATGAATTGATAAGTGATGAGCGTTATTTTTTAGGAAATAGCGCTCTTTTTTTATATGGATGCAAACCTTTAATTTATTGAATTCCCTTGCGTTATGATGAATTATATAATAATTTTGAAGGTTATGTTGATATATAAAAGATGGATAACGACAATTAAACAAGGATCAGGTTTTAATCGTCTTCTTAGTAGAGAATAAGGAAAAGATATGATTAAAAAGGTAATTTTAATACTGAGTTTTTCCCTATTAATTAATATATTAATGGTTGGCTTGGTACAAAGCCGCGCAGAGTTCGATATAAACGGTAAGAATGAAGAGGGACAATTTACTACTCAGGTAAACCATGCCGATTGTCGAGCAGCCCACCGAATTGGAAATATTGCCCTTGGTATAAGTAACAATGGAACGATTGGGGGTGGTTTTACCAGAGCTGGTGCAGGCGATTGTTTTACCGGCGGTCAGGTTCAATCATGTGAATATCCAAGAGGATCAAATATTAATCACCTTTATGCCGGAGCTTTCTGGATAGGGGCTATTATCGGGCGAGATACAGCAGTCTCTCTGGGCGCTGACGGTTGGGCTTCTACACAGGAATTTGCTCCTGACGAAGCTCCCTTTGGTACCATGGAATATTATTCAAATATTGATCCTGGTAGTGATCGATATGAAGGTGCAGTCTCTGAAGAAGACTATATCAGTACTTACTCTGATACATTTACTGCTAATATTCCTCCTGATCAATTTGGACTGGCACATAAACCTTTGTATGTTGGCGTTACCGAACGCTCTTATGCCTGGTCATATTCTTATGCTGAAGATTTTGTTCTTTTTGATTACAGCATAAAAAATGTGGGTACTCAAAATCTTGAAAAAGTCTATATGGGATTTTATGTTGATGCTGATGTTGGTTATATTGATGGCACACAATACGTTGATGATATTGCGGGATTCCTTGAAACTATAGATGTCGATTTCGAAGGCTGTCAATTTCGAGATACAGTCAATGTTGCCTGGACAGCTGATATGGATGGAGATTTAGATGATTTAAATCCTTCCCCGGATCTTACGGCAATGCGTATTGTCAGAACTCCCGAAGAAGAACTGGTTGTCTCTTTCAACTGGTGGGTTAGCAATGGTTCTGCACCTTTGGATTTTGGACCACGCGAGAGAAGTGGCGTGGGACGTATTAAAGAAGATTTCAGGGATTTTGGAACCGGAGGTTTAGGCACCCCTTCTGGTGATCGAAATAAATATTACATTATGAGTAATGGTGAATTTGATTATGACCAGGCTTATGTGGGAGCAATCCAGGCAACTGATTCACTCTGGCTCTACCCTCCTCAGAATCAGGTGGAAAGCTGGGCTGAAGGATTAGATACTAGATACCTGCTTTCATTTGGTCCTTTTAATATTCGGGTAGGTCAAACACTTCCTATTTCGTTTGCCTATTTGGGTGGAGAGGGATTACATACCGATCGAGATAATGCTTCTGATAATATGCCTCAAAATCCAAATGCCTTTTATGCTAATATGCACTTTGAGGATCTGGCCCTAAATTCAGCATGGGCTGAAAAAGTATATGATAACCCCGGTATAGATACTGATGGCGATGGATATTATGGTGAGTTTCGTATTTGTGACATTGATTCTACAAATGTAGATACCGATTGGTATCGAGGTGATGGTGTTCCTGATTTTCAAGGTGCTGCTCCTCCTCCTCCTCCGGTTTTCTGGTTAATACCCGGTGAGGGATATATTAAAGTACGGTTTAACGGAGTCAGATCAGAAACTGTCAGAGATATCTTTTCAAGGGAAATTGATTTTGAGGGATATCGAATTTATTTAGGCCGTGACGGAAGGTCTGAAAGTTACAGCATTATAGCTTCCTATGATCGGGATGACTATAATATGTATTTTTATAATGAAGATGATGATGAATGGGAATTAGCCGGCATACCCCTTCTGCTTGAAGAACTCCGTGATTATTTTGATGATGAGAATTTTGATCCTCTGAATTACAGCAGACAAACGTCTTATTCTTCACCTTTATATCCTGGTATGTCATATTATTTTGAAAGTCAGGATTTTAATTTTTCGGAACAGGGAGTTCTGCGATCCATTAAAAAAACATATCCTGACCAACCATATCCAACTGAATTAAGAGCAGACTCTGCTAGACCTGAGGAATTGACAGAAGATGGATATCTTAAATATTTTGAATACGAATACATTATCGAAGATTTATTACCTACTGTATTATATAATGTAAATGTTACTGCTTTTGATTTTGGGTCACCGGCATACGATCTTGGGGCTCTTGAATCTGCAGTTACCCTAAATGCTGATAGTGCTTATGCTCAAGCATCTGTTGATCAGGTAGCAGGTAATGAAATAGATGTTATGGTTTATCCTAATCCTTATCGGCTTGATGGTAATTATTTGGGAAATGGTTTTGAAGGCAGAACTGAGGGTGATATTTCTGATAACAGGAAAAGACGCCTTCATTTTGCTAATATTCCTCCCAAATGCAGAATAACTATTTTCACAATTGATGGTGATATAGTAAGAGAAATTTCCCATAATATGGATCCGTCCAATCCCAGATCAAACCACGAAACATGGGATCTGATTACCAGAAATACTCAAATGGTTGTATCTGGTTTATATTATTATGTTATTGAAGCAGACAACTGGAAAACTCATATTGGCAAATTCGTAGTAATAATGTAGATTAATTAATGTCAAATTTAATATTTAAATATCACATAATAAAGTTCGTTGTCTTGCTGTTTCTTTGTATCAGCATATTTACATCAAATTTGTATGCTTATGATACAGGTTTTAATCCAAAACTTGAGATGATTAAAAAAGACAGGAAGACTTTTACAACAGCTACCGTTAATGTAGATTACACGGCTCACAACAGAGGAAATATTCAGTTAGCCATAGCTAATAATGGTACCTTTGGCAACTATGGCCGATCGGTTCCTGATCCTTTTACCGGAGAAAATATTCCATCCTGTACATACCCAAAAAACAGTGATCTGGTTTATTTATGGGTGTCGGCTATATGGATAGGTGCTGTTGTTGGCCGAGATACTCTTGTATCAACGGGCACAGAAGATTTTTATACTAATGAAGAATTCTGGCCAGAGGTTGAACCATTCAAACCAAAGGGCGGTTTTAGTTATAAATCTATTGACCCCAACAGCCCTTATTATGATGAAGAAGCCTATTCTGAGCAGGATATCTTATGTGAATATATGGATACACTTACTGATCCGAATATTGTGAACTGGGATAATTATGACAGCCGACAACATATTCCGCTGGGAATTAAAGTTTATCAAAGATCTATGGCCTGGAGTTTTTCCTATGCTGATGATTTCATTCTTTTTGATTATCAGGTAGAAAACATAGGAAATAAAAACTTAGAGAATGTTTATTTGGGTATCTATTGTGATGGCGATGTTTGGCATACCAGTAACAGGGACGTAGGCCACTGGACTGATGATATGGTAGGGTTTTACAGAACTCATCCGGCTCCTGAGGGTTGTGGATTTATAGATACTATAAATGTTGCTTACCATTATGATAACGATAGTGATCCGACAAATAATTCCTGGGATGATAAATCTCCAAAAGGAGCTGTGGGTGCGAGAGTTGTAAGAACACCTTCGGAAAAACTTGAATATTCTTATAATTGGTGGATAACAAATTATAGTAATACAGCTCTGGATTTTGGTCCCAGAAAATTAGATTCTCCCGGGGATCCCTATAGATATTTTGGTCCCAGAATGGGAACACCAGAAGGTGATAAAAACAAATATTATATTTTGCGGCATGAAGAATTCGATTATGATCTTTTATTTACATCTATAGATCACACCCGAGAAGGATACGCTCCCCCTCCGGAAATGGCTGATGATTTTTCCGATGGTTTTGATGTTCGGTATTTGCTTTCATTTGGACCTTTTGATATAAGACCCGGACAAAAACTTCCTATATCATTTGCCTGGTTAGGCGGCGATGATGTACACCAGGATCCTAATAATTTCAGCAATCTTTTTAATGCCAGACAACCTCATCATTTTTTTGAATCCTTAAATTTTGATAACCTTGCAGCCAATTCGAGATGGGCATCATGGGTTTATGATAATCCTGGAGTTGATACCGATGGAGATGGATATTTCGGAAAATCACGAGTTTGTAATCTTGATTCAGTAATTTATAGCTTTGATACTATAAGTACGGGTCCGATTGTTCTTGATACTAACTGGGATTACACCTCTGCAGAAACTACATTTTATGAGGGTGATAACGTTCCTGATTTTGAAGGTGCCGGCCCTCCCCCGGCCCCAAAGATGAGAATAATACCAGGTGTTGGAGAATTAACTATCAGGTGGAATGGATACTATTCAGAAACAACTCCTGATGTGTTTTTAAACAAAATAGATTTTGAGGGATATCGTGTTTATATCAGCAGGGATGATCGTCCGGGAAGTTATTCTGTTTTGACTTCTTATGACATCGAAGATTATAATAGATATGTATATAAAGAAGCTGCTAATGGTAGTTTTGAATGGGTTCTTGAAGATATTCCTTTTACTATTGATTCCTTAAGAACTATTTTTGATGATAAGAATTTTAATCCGTTATCATATCCACGCTTAAATCCATACACCTTTAAGTCGATAAATTATTATTTTGAACCGCAGGGTTATAATATGGCGGAGTTAAATCTAACTAACAGAATCAGAAAAGTTTATCCCAATGTTCCTTATCCCGGCAAAAATAGTGACCTATGGAGAGAGCAGGATCTTGTTTATGATTATAATGAACCTCTCCCCAAGTTTTATGAATATGAATATAAAGTAACAGATCTCCTTTCTACTGTTCCATATTATTGTGCAGTTACTACATTTGATTTTGGCTCGCCCAAAGTAGGTCTTCCTCCATTGGAAACCACCCCAGTAAATAACACAATAATTGAATATCCTCAATACAATGCCCAGGTAGTTGAAGAAAACAATCTGGATGTTTATGTTTATCCCAATCCTTATATAATCGAGCCTGGATATTACGACATTGGCTATGAAGGGCGAGGCATACTTGGAAGACCAAATCAGGATAAATTGAGAGCAGTCAATTTTTCAAATCTTCCTCATAAATGCACGATTAGTATTTATAGTCTTGATGGAGACTTGATTAAAGAGATCGATCATGATGTTCCTGTTGGTGATCCTCAATCAGCTCATGACAGTTGGGATCTGATTACCAGAAATACGCAGGCGGTAGTATCTGGCTTGTATTATTGGGTAGTTGAATCAGAAGATCGCACTCAAATCGGTAAGCTTGCTGTCATAAAATAATCACTTTTTAAAATCATACTCTATTGGCAGCCTCTTTTTAAAAAGCATATATCCAACCATAGATACCAATGCCATCGATGAAATTAGAAACCAGGCAATCATTGGTTCATTTGGGAATTTGTCTAAAATATAACCGCCATACAATGGTCCTATAGACCACCCTGCAGCTAAGAAAAAGCCGTGAATCCCCATATAACGTCCCATTCTTCCTTCAGAAGCCAATCTTGAGGTCAGTGTCAATGACGGAGGAGACATAAATACTTCGCCAAAGGTGATAATGATTATGGCGATAATAAAGTATTCAAAGCCAATAAAAATACCCATCAGGCTATAGCCAACTAAATATATAAATGATCCGGCACTAATTTGAGAGGTAAGGCGAAATCTTGAAAAGAAATGTGTTACCGGAATCTGTAAAGCTACAACAAGCAATCCATTAATTGAGAATAGATAACCAAGCTCTGTTTCAGATAGTCCCACGATATTTACCGAGTATACAGAAAAAGGAACTATCAATTGAGATACAACCAAATATAATACCAGCTGCAGAGAAACATGGATAGCCAGATTGTGATCATCCTTAACAGCAATCAAATCTTTCATTTTGAATTGATCAAGAGTTTTAGCAGTTGCAGGAGCCTTGAGAAATAACAATACGATAAGACCTGAAATTGCTGTTAGGATTGCTGAAATAAGAAACAACAATGCATAAGATGAAGTAGCCAGGAATCCGCCAATAGCTGGACCCATTGCCCATCCCAAATTTCCTGCTGATCGTGTGATGGCATAACCGTCAAGACGTTGTTTTTCTGGCAGAATATCAGAGACCATAGCATTTGCAACAGGTTGGAATATTGCTCCAAATATAGAATGAAGAAGTAAGAATATTGCCACCCACCAGAAACCCAATTCATAATATATTGATCCGGCTAATCCAAGAAATGCTACACCTCTTATAAATTGAGAGTAAATCAAAATTGTTTTTCTTTCCATGTGGTCTGATATCTCTCCCCCGATTGCCTGGAACAATGATCTGACTACGGCCATTACTCCAAAAAAGAGACCAATATCAAATATAGAAAATCCGAATTCATCATGAAAATATATAGCTATAAATGGGAGTGATGCTGCAAAGCCAATGGCACTAACGAGCCAGCCTAATGATAATATCCAGAGGCTGGAATTAAAATGGCATACATAATTAATGGCTCGCTTAATCATAATTGGTGAAATAAACAGAATGTTTTTTATTTCACAAGCCAATTACCAAAAGAAAATGGTAAAATCCTAATAAACAATTAATTAACATTGTTATGTAATATCAACCATGCACATACAGTATGTATATAAAGTAATAGTTTAATATGTTATATTGCTTTGCCTTAACTTGTCAGATTCGCCAATCTTATCTTAAGATCTTTCAATTCCATGATTTCAATATCCGGATTACTCCAATACTTCAGTACTTCTTCATAATTGGCAATAGCATCATGAGTGTTACCTAAACCTTCGTTTGCTATGCCAATTATATACATGTGCCTAATAATCCTGAATCCTGAAGTACTTTGCTTATCGCCATAAACATAATCTTCAAGAAGGTCTTTTCCCTCTTGAAAAGAACCAGTCATTATTTTCAATTCACCAATTTCTCTTATGTTTTGATCTCTTTGGGAAAGCTGTACCACTTCATTTTGTTCTTCGAGAGCTATTATTATTGCATTAGTATCCGCCAGGCAGTACGCTTCAAATGCCTGTTTTAGTTTATCTATCAATGGCCACAAGGATGATGGAGTTGTTTCTTTAAATTCAACCATGGATTTTTCCAGAAGCGGTCGTACTCTCTCACATTGAGTGTGATCAGATTCAATGACAGATATAGCATAATTCAAGCCCTTAAATTGAGAAGTCCAGTTATAAGATAACTCATCAAAATATAAGGCACTGTCAAGGTTATTCAATCTGTCATAATATGAGGATAACGATCTATATGCTCCGCTAATATAGGCGCTGTCATTAGTAATTAATGCTTCATCTACAGCTTTATAATAAAAATCTTTAGCTGAATTGAATTTCCCTTTCCAACTACTTAAATTCGCTTTATTGAAATAGAAGGTTACCATTAAATAAGGATTATCCTCAATAGTCTTGTGATATTTATCGAGATATTTATCAGCCATTTCAAAATTACGTTTTCTGATATATAAATTTGACAATCGGTTTAATCCCTTAGTTTCATTTGGAAATAGTTCCATTGCAACCTCAGTTTCAGCTATTGCCTCATTGTATTTATCCTGAGATTCATAGATAATTGCAATTTCAAAATAAGCTTCAGGTGATTCGGGATGATATTGTCTGACTCTTTTCATATACTCAAGGGACTGCTCGTATTGTCTGAGACCTTTATAAACCTGTGAATAAAATGAAAGAGCCAACTGATATCCGGGATCAACCGCTAAAACTGTATCTAATTGAGCAAAACATCCGGGTGTATCCTGATTGAATTGTTGCAATGTCATGGCATAAATCGTTCTAATTTCTTTGTCATCTGGGTAGTGATCAACATATGTAGCCAGCTTTCTAAAGGCTGCATCAAAATCTTTCACCAACCATATATCAGAATATAGTTCCAGTTTGCTGCGTTCTCTGATTGGCAGCTTATTTTTGTATTCCTGAGCAATAGCAAATTGAGCAGCCCCTTCCTGCCCTCTCCCTTCAAATACCAGTGACATTCCCTTACGCATATAAGCCATTGCAAAAGATGGGTCTATCTCAATAGCCTGATCAAATTTGTCTATAGCTTCTTCCCGAAGGTCAAGAAAAAATAAATTCATTCCTTCATGATAAATCTTGTAAGCTTCTGATGATTCCGTAATCATGCTGGCCACACTTGTGGTATTGTTCATAATATCCTGGATATTAAGTGATGAAGCAATTTTATTGGTCAGGCTGTCAACCATAGCAAAGGGATCATCGCCAATAACTTTTTCTGCAAAAACAATTTTACCTGTGGAAATATCTTCGAGACGGGCGTCAATTCTTATTTTATTCCCCATTTTATAAAATGATCCTGAAAGAACATTTGCTGCCCCAAGAGAGCGAGCAGCATTAATTTTATCAGAATAAGAAAAGACAATATGCCCCAACCCTTTCATCTGAGATTTAACATTTTCCAAAGCATCTTTTGCAGCAGGGATGCCTTCGATTGATTTACCGATTGCATCCCGGATAGCATCGGCAAACATTTCTCCTTCATTACCGGAAAGATTATTATCTTTTTTCAGGAAATCCAAAACTCTTTCAGTGCTGACTATTGAAATAGCATCACTCTGGACCAGATCAGTCATAAGAATATCAGGCAATCCGGTTTCAAGCCAATCAAGCGTTGTATCTTTGGTTTTGTTTTCAAAACTGAATATTGCCAGAGCGTCGCCGAATACCGTATCAGAATAGACAACACCACTATCATCTGTTTGTGTTGCAGACTCATCTGAGCCTGACCAACTATATATTGCAATCGCAATTGCAATAACAATAACGGCTATACCGGCTATTCCTTCTTTTGAGGAAAAATTAAATTGTTTTGTAACTGACCTTTTATTTGTAATTCCTGATAATCCTGTTATTGACTCAGAAATACCACTATCATATTGTCTTCTTAGGTTTCTTAAATCAACGACCAGATCGGCAGCGCTTTGATAACGATCATTTGGGTTTTTCTGAAGGCATTTATCTATAATACGTTCCAGTTCAGGATTAATATTCTTGTTTTTGACACTGGGAGCTTCGTGTTTTGATTCAAGTATTTTCGCCAGAGTAGCAACCTGTGATGAACCGCTAAAAGGAAATTCGTTGGTAACCATATGATATAGTAATACGCCAAAAGAGAACAAATCCGAACGGGAATCAACTTTCTCACCACGAGCCTGCTCAGGCGACATATAAGAAATCGTTCCAATTATTTTACCTTCCTTGGTCAATTCCTGAGAAACAGTATTGGTATTGTCATCACCCATCTGAACCGGTTCAATAGGTTTAGCCAGACCGAAATCAAGAATTTTTGGAGTGCCCTCATCATCTACAAGAATATTAGAAGATTTTATATCCCGGTGGACAATATTTAGTTTATGTGCTGATGCTAATCCGGCAGCGATCTTTTCTCCCAAACGAAGAACACTATTGAGTTTGAATTGTGTACCTTGCAAACAATCAAAAAGAGGTTTCCCATGAACTCGTTCCATTACGATATAAGAAACATCTTTACCTGTTTCAGGATGTTTACCTTTGCCCATATCATAAATACCCATAACATTGGGATGAGTTATCTGGGCAGCTGTTTTTGCTTCACGCTCGAATCTTTGAAGCCTTTCTGAATCATCAAAAAATTCATCAAGCAATATTTTCAATGCAACTTGGCGATTCAGTTTCTGGTCTTCGGCAAGATAAACTTCACCCATCCCGCCTGCACCAAGGTGGCCCAATATTTTAAAATTGGCAAAAACCTGTCCGGTTTCTAACATATTTATTTCCTTTGCACAATCATCATTGTTATATCATCAGATCGAGGATAGTCCTCCACAAAATTCAAAACATCTTCCAAAATATTATCGCAAATTTTATCAGCTGTAAGGTGGCTATTTTTTGCTGTAAACTTTTCAAGCCGTTCTTCACCATACTGCCCAATAACACTCTCAGCTTCAGTAATACCATCAGTGAAGATAAGAATAAAATCATTTTTGTCCATAGTAACATGACCTTCCGGCCAGACATCAAACTCCATTGCTCCTATTGGAATTCCGGATTCATCGAGAAGTTTGAAAGAACCATCTCCTTTTACTAACATGGGTGGATTGTGTCCCCCATTGACATAACACACTTTGTGAGTTTCCGGATCAAGAAGGCCAATAAATAATGTAGCATAGTTGCCAGAGTCGCTGTGACGGACTAATTGTCGAGATACTTTTTTAACCGTATCACACAGGTTGAAGTCTGGTTGATTATATAGAATACGGAATGAAGCGAGAATGTTTGCCATCAGCAAGGCCGCTCCCATTCCTTTTCCACTGACATCGGCTACCATAAATAATAGCTTTCCATCAGGCATCACATGCATATCGTATAAGTCTCCCCCAACAGCTCGGCATTGTTCCTGGAACGAATGAAGATTATAACCCTCAACTTCAGGGATATTTTTGATCAATAATTCCTTTTGTATTGATGATGCCTTTTTTAACTCAGCATCAATAATTTGTTTCTCTTCACGCTCACTAAGCAGGGTGTAATTTTGTAACCGGGATCCAACAATATTACCGAAAGTCGCCAGAAGTCGTAAATGCTCATCATTATATTGATGCATAGGATTAGTAGTGTCGGCATAAAGAACACCATGAACTTTATCTTCATCAAAAAGAGGCACAGCCATTGCAGATTTCATTTCAGACATAATGATTGAGTGCTGTTCTGCAAATTGAGGGTTTTGAGCTGTATCACTAATTAGGATCGCCTGAGGATCGGAAAGAATTTGATTAATAATCGTTTTTGAAATTCGGAATTCGCCCGGATCTTTTCCACTACTCAAATAAGTCGCAGCAGTATAAACTTCTTCACTATTTTCATCTGTAAATAGGATTGCCAGTCTCTCGGATGTAATTACTTTACTGATGAGATTCAAAGATTTGTCCAGCATTACCTCTTTTGGCTCATTAAGAACCAGCATTTTTGCCATTTCAAATATGGTTGGAAGGACTTCGGGTTTTTCGGTTATTTTTGAGGGAAGCGGTTTTAATGCTTCGTTGATATCCAGGAAGACTGATTTCTCAGGTTCATCTTTTGTAAAATTGGTAGTATTTACTTTTGATTTGGTGGAATCATCATCAGCCGCAATTCGGAATTCTACCTGTCCAAAAATAATATTATCTCCAGATTTAATTTCAGTCGGTGCAATGATTTTAAAACCATTGACGGCAGTTCCATTATGGCTGCCTTTATCAGCGAGGGTCATTACTGAAAGATCATCTGTAACAATTAACTCAGCGTGATTACGAGAGACCGTTTTATCCTGAATAAAGAAATCACATTGGGTTTGCCTGCCAATAGAATATGTCCCCGGAGGTAATTCCCATGAGTATAATTTGCGTCCATCAGTTCCGATTAATTTAAGCATCAATTTCTTTCTGTATATGCAGTTTGGTAAAGAAATATCATTTTAACACATTTATTTGAATTTGTTAATTAAAAAATCTGTTATTGTTAAAAAACCATTTATATTGTATTTGTTCCATCCATTCTGAGCCATACTGAATAGTTTTCCAGATTTTTGGTAACGTTCTAAAAACATTGTACCAAACAGGTTGGCATCAATATTTTGGTTTATTTCTTCACTTACTCCAGCTTTTTTTAAAAATTCATTATTTAGAGGAGCAAATGGACCTATATGCGGATTAACAACAAATTGTGGCAGACCAAGACCAATGGCCCAGTTTGACCTCTCATGAGCAGGTGCTACAAAATAATCAAAACGCGGAAACAGATGAGCCGTCAGAATATTTTCTTCCCGTCGGGATTGGAAAGTAACTATCAGAGCTTCTGCACTTTCATGCGGGATGGAATCGGAAGAGTTGATAACTTGAAAATCAATTGAATTTCTACAAAACATATTTTTAACTTTCGATTCCAACTTTCCCCCATTCCTGGCAAAAATAATTACCTTCCCCCCTGCTTTGACTGCTGAAATAGCTGCGATAGACAATAATTGAATATGTTTTGAAGGTTCAGCACCAGAGCTAAAAAATGCACCGGTTAATTTATTATTGTTTAGTAATCGCTCTGAACGCGATTTAAATGCATCATGAGATATTCTCTCAATAGCAGGTTCTATACATAAACCTGTCACGATTACATTATTTTTATTGTAGCCAATCTTAATAAATTTATCAGCAACCTGATCTGTAGGAACAAGCACATACTCAGCTCCGGTTACTAATGATTCTTTCGGAGCCACAAGTTCACCATGTTGATATATAAGATTATTTCTTCCTGCAAATAATCCGACCAGCAATGGATGAGCAACTAAAAGGGGATTAGAGTAATTTTCAAAATGTTTTTTTATATCTCTCCCGAGTGATTTTTCTATTCTGCTTTTACCATTGTAAGATCTTCCGGTGCGCAGCTTTTTGTATAACCAACTGAATATGCCTGGTGAGGCTCCCTTATGATACATCCAGCGGGCAGTCTTCCAAGCCAATAACGAAGATCCTTTTGATAATTCAAAAACATCAACTTCATTACCAATAAGTTTTATGCTTTGTCTTTTTATGAGAGCTTCGATAATGCCATCCAGATAAAACGGATGTCCCCGCCCAATATTGGTATAAAGTATATTAATATGATCTTTAATATTTTCGGTATTCATAACTCAAAATAATAATATTATTTACCCTGGAACAAGAAATATTACAGATATTTGGAGTTATAAAATATAGATCTACTTATTGGTAGGAGTAATCATTTCAACAAAATTAATAGCTGTTGTGGGAGCATGACCGGAATAATGATTATTGAAATAAGTGATTGTATCTCTGCCGCTATCAAGACTTTCTTTGATAATTTCTTTCCATTCATTCAGTTCTTTGATGCGGTCATTTCTAATATAGGTAAAGTCATTTTCAATCTTTTTTCTATCGCCTAAAAATCTGAAATATGAAAAATCAGCAGTAAACTGTTTTATTTTGGGCATCCAGGGATGATCTATCTGACAAAGGGCAATATTATTATCAGAAAGAATTTTAATTAGGTCTTTATGCTCAAGCCACTTTCGATTTCTTAGCTCGACTGCGATTCTCTTACTCCCTTTAACAGTATTTATCAATGAAACCAATGTATCAAATTGATCCGGTTTAAACCCATAAGGGAACTGAAGCAGAAGCACCCCCAATTTATTATCTAATATTTGCATTGTTTCTACAAAATATTTTGCCTGTTCTATCCTCTGTTCGATTGTCCCTTCATGTGTAACAGTACGCGGAAATTTGGCTGAGAAGATGAAATTATCGGGAGTAACTTTTTTCCATTTGGCAACTGTCTTTTCGGATGGGATTCTGTAAAAGGTGGAATCAATCTCCACCGTTTCAAAACAATGTGAATAAAATTTTAATAAATCAGCCTGCGAACAGAATTGAGGATAAAAATTACCCAGCCAATCCTGATAGCTAAAGCCGGTTGTTCCTACTAATAGTTTCCCATTTGCCATACTACCTAAAACCCAACTTCGAATCAAAAGTTCAGTTCAATTTTAACAAGCAGTTGCCATTTTTAGAAAATAACAGTATCTTGGCGAAAATATTATTGTTAAACGAAAGGGTAGGATAATGAAAGATAAACGTAACAAAATTCTGGCTAAACAGCTCTTAAATTACTCTCTGGAAATGCAAAAAGGGGAAATCTTATACCTTGAAATCAAAGGCAAAGAGACTTTAGAATTAGGAAAAGAAATTATTCGTAAAGCTACTGAAATGGGTGTTATTCCCTTCTGGTATTATAATGATGAATCCCTCCTGCGCCAATGGGTACGATTTGCTACCGACGAACAGTTTAAAGTTCAGGCTGATCTTCATCTGGATTTGATGAAAAAAGCTGATGCTTACATTGGTCTTCGGGGGTCAGATAATCCCTACGATATGGCCGATATCCCTGGCAGTCAGATAGACAAACAAAATAGCATTTTCTATAAACCAGTTCATCTGGAAGAGCGGGTAAAACGCACACGGTGGGTTGTCTTGCGCTATCCCAATAATGCTATGGCTCAACTTGCTGAGACTTCTCAGGAAACATTTGAAAAATTCTATTTTGATGTCTGTTGTGCTGATTATGCTAAAATGTCAAAAGCACAGGATGGTTTAAAAGCTCTTATGGAAGCAACTGACAAAGTTCATATCACTGCCCCGGGAACTGATCTTACATTTTCGATTAAAGGTATCAGTATTGTGAAATGCGATGGCCAGAGAAACATTCCCGACGGCGAAGTTTACACTGCCCCGGTTCGCGATTCAGTAAACGGAACTATTAAATACAATACTCCTTCTCTGTATCAGGGGAATCTCTACAATGATATAACTTTCACTTTTGAAAACGGTAAAATCATTGAAGCAACCTGTTCCGGCGATGACAAAAAACTCAACAAGATTTTAGATTCTGATGATGGCTCCCGCTATATCGGCGAGTTTGCAATTGGTGTCAATCCGTTTATTCTGCACCCAATGAAAGATACGCTCTTTGATGAAAAGATTGCAGGATCTTTCCACTTCACTCCCGGCCAATGCTACGATGAAGCCCCCAATGGCAATCAGTCAACTATTCACTGGGATCTGGTGTTAATCCAACGCCCTGATTATGGCGGCGGTGAAATTTGGTTTGATGATAAACTGATTCGCAAAGATGGTGTCTTTACTGATGAAAAAATGGAAGCTGATTTTTCGGCTGAGAATCTTAAGGCATCAGAACTTTAAATAATATTTTAAGGTAATATTATGGATATATTAGAATACGCAATGCAGATGGAGCTTGACGGCAAAGCCTTTTATGAAAAAGGAGAAGAACAGGCTTCGTCTCCAATGATGAAGAAGGTTTTTCAAACTCTTGTTGTTGAAGAACATCGCCACTATCAAATTTTTAAAAAGCTGAGAGATAATAAAGATCAGAATATTGAAAATGCCAAATCTCAAAAAGATGAATCAGCAAAACTGGTTAAGAATGTTTTTCAGGAGATGGTTGATGCCGGCAAGGATCAACTAACCGGTGATTCTACTAAGGATATCTGGAAAGAGGCCTTGTTAATAGAACAGAAAGCTGAGAAATTTTATCGCGATGCTGCCGAAAAAGAGACCGATCAAAACAAGAAAGAGCTTCTTAATATTATCGCTGATGAAGAAAAAAACCATGTATATCTTATTGACAATATGGTCAGCTTTTTAAATGATCCGGAAACTTTTGCTGCATCACAGAATTACAAAAACTTCAGGAGCTGGGAAGGTCGCTAGAGGCCTTGCCTCTTTTATTCTTGAATCTTGTCTCAGTGATTAAGACTCCTGAAATTGCAATAATTCCCCCGATGATAAGAGTCACTTCGGGGGTTTCTTCCAACATTAAGTAAGCCACCAGAATTGCTATAAATGGCTGTAAGTTGTGATAAACTGCAATTTTTGAAGCATCCCGTTGTTTTAGTACCCAATACCAAAGTACATACGCTAAGATTGAAACGCCAATGGCTACATATAATACCGATAACCAGGCATAAAAATTTGATTGGGAATAATCATATATGATAGCACGGTATAGCCCAAAGGGGAAATATAAAGCCGATCCAAATGAGAGAGCATAGGCAGTTACGCGAAAAGCTCCGTATTTTTCAACCAACGGCTTGCCTAAAATAGAATAATAAGCCCAGGCCATCACAGCAATCAATATAATTATATCCCCTATCAGATATTCTTTACCAACTTCGATTTTACCAGACAACAATATGATTATTACACCAATGAAGCCTATCAATATCCCGATAGCGCGTTTATATACAAATTTTTCCTTCAGGTGAATTAATGCTCCAATAAAGATCCAGAGTGGCACTGTGGCGAACAATAACGCCCCGTGACCGGCGGCAGTAAGCTTTTGGCCATATAAGAAGGCCACTTGATTAAATGGAATTATTAACAGCCCTAATCCGGCAATTTTGAGGTAATCTTTCTTTTCGATGGGAGGTTTATCTTTTTTAAAATATACAATAGCCAGCAAAATTATTGAAGAAATAACAAATCTATAAAATGCGAATGTGAACGGGTCAATAACATCCAAACCCAATTTTGCAATGGGGAAAGTAAGTCCGCCTAATATTTGTTGAATAATGAGTGCAGAAAATATTACACTACCTGGTTGAGTGGGCTTTGATGAGATCAAATTAGTTTTATACAATCAATATTTCCACAGCTAAACTTAAGCTTTACATAAAACACGCAATGCGTGTTATATTAGGGATTTATATAGCCCGCCGTCGACTGGAATAGATGTCCCTGTTACATATGCAGCTTGAATACTGGCTAAATATGTTATCAAAGATGCAAGTTCCTCAGGTTTGCCAACCCGACCTACCGGAGTTATAGATCCGAATCCTTCCATGATTTCTTCTTTGGTATTTTCTGATTGCTCGGCTCTGCTTTCGGCCAAATGCCAGAGCCTTTCAGTTCCAGTAAAACCAGGGCAAACGGTATTAGCCGTAATTCCAAATTTAGCATACTTATTGGAAATAGTTTTACAGAATCCGGTGAGTCCGGCACGGTAGGTATTTGATAATATCAAATCATCAATCGGCTGCAGTACAGCAACTGATGTGATATAGATCAATCTTCCCCACCCTTTGGTCTTCATCGGCTCCAGAACGGCTCTGGTGAGGTTTAGAGCTGAATTTAGAAGCAAGTCACAAGCACTATTCCAATCCTTCTCTGCAAAATCCAGGAAATCACCCGGAGGAGGTCCGCCAGTATTTGATACCAAAATATCAACCTCGCCAACAGAATTGATAATATCAATTACAGCGGAAGAACTTGAAATATCACCAACGGCAATGTTGGGCTTGTTCCCTGTTTCTTTTTCAATAAACTCAGCCGTTTTCTCAAGATTTTCTTTAGTGCGACTGTTGATAGTTACAATCACACCTTCAGCAGCTAATGCCAATGCCGCAGCTTTACCTAAGCCGGAAGAAGCACCCGTAACGAGTGCTTTTTTACCTTTGATTCCTAAATCCATTTTACTTTTTAACCTTTGCTAATTCTGCAGGAAGTATTGACGAGGTTTTACAGCCTTTCTCAAAATCAGTAATGCGGAAACGTTCATTAGGAGAATGGATGTTGTCATCCTGCTGTCCAAAACCTATTAGAAGAGTATCTAAGCCAAGAATTTCTTTGAAATCACCTACGATTGGAATTGATCCGCCTTCACGCATAAATACCGGTGCTTTACCAAATCCAGCTTTGATAGCTCTACCAGAAGCTTCCAGCCAGGGACCATCAGTTGGAACGACCACGCCTTTGGCGCCGCCATGCTTATCGACTTTAACTTTTACAGATTTCGGAGCTATTTTAAGAAGGTACTTTTCAATTCTGTCGCAAATATCCTTCGGGTTCTGATTGGGAACTAAACGCATTGTTATCTTGCATGATGCCATTGACGGAATAATCGTTTTGGCTCCCTCACCCTGATATCCACCTTTGATGCCGTTAACATCACAGGTTGGTCTGGTCCAGGCGCGTTCGTAGGTGGTAAATCCTTTTTCTCCCTGAAGATCATTGAGACCTAGAGATTTTTTATACTCTGAAGCTTTATAGGGGAGTTTTTTAAACTGAGCTCTTTCCCATTTTGTCAGGTTCTTTACATCTTTATAAAATCCGGGAATAGTTATCTTATTATTTTTATCATGAAGCTGTCCAACCATACTGCAAAGAACGTTTACCGGATTGGCAATAGCACCGCCAAATGATCCTGAGTGGACATCCCGATTTGGACCATAAACAAAAACTTCAACCGAGGCAATTCCCCGCAGACCGTATGTTACCGCAGGAAGGTTTTTATTAAATTGAGCTGTATCTGAGACAACACAAATATCAGATTTAAGCATCTTTTTGTTTTGTCTGATAAATTTAGGGAGATTAACAGAGTGAGTCTCTTCTTCACCTTCGATAAGAAACTTAATATTTACAGGCAGAGTGCCGGTTGTTTTAATGACAGCTTCAAGACCTTTAATCTGGGCAAATGTCTGGCCTTTGTCATCGGTAGCTCCACGAGCATAAATGTATCCTGATCGAATTACAGGTTTAAAAGGAGGAGACTTCCACAGTTCCAAAGGTTCCGGCGGCTGGACATCGTAATGACCGTAGTATAAAATAGTTGGAAGTTTTTTATCAACCATGTATTCGGCATAGACAATCGGGTGTCCCGGAGTTTTATAAACTTTGGATTTAAAACCAATAGACTTCAGATGATTGTTCAACCATTTTGCACAATCGGCTACATCTTTTTTATGTTCTGATTTGGCCGAAACTGAAGGGAAATTCAGAAGAGTAAAAAGATCTTTCATGCGCTGCTTTTCGGTTTTTTTAAGGTATGCGAACGGGGTCATATTTTTTCCTCCATGGATACTGATTTTGCATTATTTATCTGCGGGAATATATAGCTATTTTTTCTGATAGAGTAAAGCAGATACTGATTTTACGAAATTATTTATCTGCGACTAATCTTAACCTACTTGTGGACGACACACCCTCGTATGCCCCTTGTAGAATTGGCAATCCCTTCCAGCAGACGAGGGCATCTGCCAGGCACGAATAATATTTGTTTAAAATACTTCTAACCTTTACGCTTCTTAAACCAGGCGGTTGGATCTTGTGCGAAGACCAGGCATGATTCTAACAGGCGGGCGTGCATCTTCTCTTCATCAATTAACCATTTGTAGAAATTTTTTATTTTAGGGTTTTTTGATTCAAGATACATCTTATCGTAAAGCTCTTCGGCTCCATTTTCAAATTTTAATGCAATTTCATAAGCTTCAATATCCGAAGCATCAGGAGAGATGCTCTCTTTTAATTCCGCCAGCTTATCATTAAACAACTCTAATCTTTTTTCAGCCTGGGATTCTTCAATATCAGGCAGATCATCACCACCGGATAATTCCAGGGAACGATAGAATTCTGTTATTTTTGCTAAATGCTTATCCTCTTCATGGGCCAAAAATTCAAAAGTCTGCCGTACTAATTTGCTTTTGGCATTTTTAGCAGAGTCCAAAAAGAACTGGTGTCCTTCCTGTTCAAGATGATGAGCTATTTTTAATGGCTCCAGAATATCTTCTATTTTATTATGCTTGCTCATAAATATAAGAATAAAGTTTTACATTAATAAATCAATGATATTATCTAATAATCTTTACGATTGAATATAAATATTGTCGCCCAGATTACTACAACCGAGAATAACAGCGTTGACCATAACGGCATCCAGTCATCGACATGATTACCAAGTGCCAGCGTTTCAGCTATATCAGACATCTCATCCATTTTAGGGAAAATGTAATAGAGCCCAACAGAAATATTTTCCATGATTTTTGAATCAACAATTTCATTAAAAGTACCATAGTACTTCAAAATAGTTTGTAAGATATAAACAAGAAAGGCAGTCATCATGCTTAATGCCGTAGATCCGAAGACTATCCCGGCAAATAAGGTAATTGATAACCATACAATAAATTCAACCAGACTAAAGGCAAACAAATAGAAAACTGTAGTACTGCTGAATCCATGAAATAGATAAAGTGCCAAATAACTTGTTAGACCGCATACTATAGTCATTCCGCCATATACAATCCAGATACTTAAATATTTATTCAAATATAATGAAGTTCTTGAAAGAGGTTTTGATAAATAATACTCTGCTCTCCCTCTTATAAGCATATTTGGCAATAATCCAGCTGTTGCAAAAATAGCTAAAAAGATCATAAAGCCTATATGACTGCCTATACCCTTTACTGCTGCAGTATCAATTAAATCCTCAAAAGGATTGTTTTGCATTTGTCCATTAATTTCCAAGTTAGATGAAAACGAACTGGCAGAAAGAATTATAACTAATGCAATCAGTGTTACAACTGCATACATCCAGATAATCTTACGGTCGATCATCTCAATAAATGTATCATGAATCAACCCTCTCATGACTGTTCCCCTTTCTCAGCAACTGGAGGAGGACCTGAGATAGTTTCGATAAAGGACTGTTCCAATGAAATCTTCGAGGGTTTGACTGATTTTATTGCAATCTTTTTATGGCGAAGTTCATCTATGACATAATTTATTTTATCATCCTCGGTTAATTCAACGATTATCTCTTTGGTAGATAGCTTGAGTATAAGACCGATTTCTTTTGGGATCTTAATAATTATATTGCCAATATCTGCTTCTATTTCATATTGTGATTTTTTCACCGTCAGTTCATCCATCGTACTGATACGTACCAATTTTCCACGAGATAATATAGCTACTCTGTCAGCAACTGACTCAACTTCCGAAAGCAGATGTGAATTAAGAACAATGGATTTGCCCTCTTCGCGTATTTTTTCAAGAACTTTCCTGATTTCGATTTTCCCTACCGGATCAACACCATCAGTAGGCTCATCCAACAAAAGGACATCAGGATTTGGAATCATCGCCTGCGCCAGTCCAATCCTTTGCTGCATCCCTTTGGAGTATTTTTTAATTTTCGTATCCCCCCACTTGGCCATATCAACTAACTCAAGCATATTTACGGCTCTGGTAGAATATTCAGATGCTGCCATGCCATATAATCTGGCGGTAGATTCAAGTAATCCAAGTCCGGTAAGATGATCGGGGAATCTATGGCTTTCCGGCAAATAACCTACACGAAGCCTTGAGCGGGGATCCGAAGGTTTATACTCACCTACAAAGACTTCTCCTGAAGAAGCCTGGGCAATGCCAAGAACGACTTTTAAAAAGGTAGTTTTACCGGCTCCATTAGGTCCCAGCAGACCAAATATTTCACCCTGAAAAACAGAAAGGCTGACATTATCCAGAGCAGTAATAACTCTTTTCTTAAAACCGCTTTGATAAACTTTTGTCAAATCATGTGAGTCAATTATATTCAATTATAACCTGTCAGTTTAATCTCTTAGTTAGCACTACGAATTTATATAGGAATAGTTTAAGATTCTGTTGAAGAAGTCAAATAAAAAAAAGCCGATGGAGGGAATCGAACCCCCGACAGGCTGATTGTTTATTAGGGGGCTTATGTATTTTTGCTTAAATTTTATAGACAATTAAGATATTGCTTTTATTTGATATTATATATATTACGATCTTGTGAGCAATTCATAGATTATATAGAATATAATAATCCAAGCCCATATAGGTGAGTAAAATGCTACAATACAGCAGACTATTGTTACTTTTATTTATATAATTTGAAGCATAAGTACTCCCTGCAACTTAGAATTACTTTACATTAGATAATAGACAAAGAGCACTAATATGTCAAGTGCCACATAAGTCTGAATATATTTGAATAAAATCCCCGGTCATCAATTATAGTTAATAGTAGCCACTTGACATTATTTAGCTTTATGTCTAATATTAAATATCAACAGAAGGGAGTTGCTATGTCAGGGCATTTGAAAGAAAGTCTCAGTAAACTAAGTAATTATGATCTATTAGATCGGTATTATAATTCACCAGACACCTATTCAGAGGAAGCTATGGGTGTAATGGGAGAAATTATTAATAAAAGAAAACTGTCTAAAGAAGATTTAACGTCACTTAGAATCCAGAAAATATCTGAATCTATTGAGCAAAAATATCAAGAAAGTGAAGAAAAGAAACTAAAAGGATTGGGTGGGTGGTTAATTGTATTTGGTATCTTTTTTTTCTTAGGTACGGTAAGCAATATGATAGATTTATTTACTGGTTATGATAGCATGGATAACTTTACAATTCTTATAAGTTGTATTTTGGCTGGAATGCATATTATTATTTTAGTATTTTTTGGAATGGAGCACCAACTTTTTCCAATTATAACTACAATATTTCTAATAGCATTTGGTTTTTTAAGTGCTGTTGGCTATTTTATGATGGGAAGCCCAGAAGTTGCAATTGTTACAGTCGCAGTAATCATACCGTGGGTATTTTATCTAAATAACTCAGAAAGAGTTAAATTAACGTTTGTAGAAAAATAGTAAAACATAGGAGTAAATGATTACTACATTAAAGTATTAAAAAATCTCCGGCCATTCTTGATTAGGGAATATTCTGCCCTTTTATCTAAAGTTCAGGGGATTATATGTGCAATAAAAAAAAGCCGATGGAGGGAATCGAACCCCCGACAGGCTGATTACAAATCAGCTACTCTACCATCTGAGTTACATCGGCTTAAGCCTTTCGGTTAAGGCAAGGCCTATATTAATACAAACTTTTAATTTTCACAAGTTTTGTTTAACAAATCTATAAAATAAATCAGACTTTTCTTTTCCATTTTACACCCTGAGGGGTGTCTTCAAGAACAATCCCCTGGGCTATCAAATCATCCCGAATCTTATCAGCCAACGCAAAATCCTTATTTTTACGGGCATCCGTTCTCTGCTGAATTAGAATTTCAATCTCATCATCTAAGGATTCTTCTTTATTCTGATATGTAAAATTCAAAACTGAATCTATTTTCCTGAAAATCTCGATAGCTTTGTCCCGTTCAGTATCAGACAGGCGATTTTCTGCTTTCAGACGATTGATATCCCGGATATAGTCAAAAACCACTCCCAGAGCACCGGAAATATTAAGATCATCGTCTAGAGCTATCTCGAATCCTGAAATTAACTTCTCAATATATTTTTTGGCTTCTCCCTCGGAATCTTTCCCACCGGAATAATCAGAGAGATTTACAATAAAATCATTATATCTATCCAGAGCTTTACGGGCAGCATCTAGAGCAGTAAGAGTAAAATTAAGCTGCTGACGATAGTGAGTCGCAATTAACAAATACCTAACTGCAACGCCAGGATAACCTTTATCCTCAAGATCTCTTAATCTATAAAAATTCTTTGCTGATTTTGACATCCTGTGGCCATCAACAATCAAATATTCACAATGCATCCAGTATTTTACAAATTGCTTTCCGGTAGCTCCTTCGGATTGGGCAATTTCGTTTTCATGATGAGGGAACATATTGTCCACTCCACCGGTGTGAATATCAAAAGTTTCACCAAGATATTTCATCGACATTGCCGAACATTCGATATGCCATCCCGGGCGGCCCTTGCCTAATTCAGTCTCCCAGTAAACATCTCCGTCAGCTTCATCCCATGCTTTCCATAAAGCAAAATCAGATACAGAGTCTTTCTCATACTCATCACTGGCAACTCGAGCACCTGCTTTCAGACCGTCAAGATCAAGATGAGCTAATTTGCCATAATCTGGAAACGATGAAATCTTGTAGTAATAACTTCCATCGATTTCGTAGGCTTTACCCTGTTCAACTAATGTTTTGATAATCTCAACCATTTCATCGATATGATCAGTTGCAGCCGGGTATTCTTCAGCCCTTTCAATTCCAAGTTTGTCCAGATCTTCAAAAAAGGCTTTAATATATTTGTCTGTGAATTCCTTTAGAGTAATACCCTCAGCTTGCGAGTCACGAATAGTCTTATCATCAATATCAGTCAGATTCATTACCTGGAATACATCATAACCTTTGTACTTAAGGTACCTACGTAAAAGATCTTCAAAAGTATAAGCTCGGAAATTTCCAATATGAGCATAATTATAGACAGTAGGTCCGCAAGTGTACATCCTGATTTTGCCATCATCAATAGATTGGAATTCCTCTTTGGTTCTTGTAAATGTATTTTTAAATCTCAAAGCCATCTTTAATTTATGCCTCCGTAAAAGACTTCACAGTCTTACTATCAAGTTTTTTAATAACTTCGGTAATCAACTTAACCGTATTATCATAATCGGTACGATTTAAGATTCCATTATGGCTGTGGATATATCTTACTGGCGGACCAACCACAATCGAAGGAACTCCGGCTCTGGTAATATGGATACGTCCACCATCAGTTCCGCCACGTTCCATGTATGACAAATGGTGTGGGATCTTTTTATTTTTAGCGGTTTTAAGAACCAGATCACGAAGTCCAATGTTTGGAATCATAGCTGCATCATAGACTAACACGCATGGTCCGGCTCCCAGATGTTCTCTCTTTTTAATCCCATCAGGCGGGACATCCTGACCGATACCGGTATCAAGGACAATGCAAATATCAGGATCAGCAATATGTGCCATTGTCTGTGCACCTCGCAACCCGACCTCTTCCTGAACACTTGCACAACCTAATATAGTATTAGGGTGTTTTATATTTTTAAATTTCCTGAGAATATCCAGAACCAGAGCACATGAAACGCGGTTATCAAATGCTTTGGCCATGTAAAGTTTTGGATTTGCCATTATTGAAAACTGGCTTTCAGGAACAATCGGATCTCCGATTCTCACACCCAGTTTTTTTTCAACATTAAACTTTTTTGAAACACCGAGATCAATAAACATATCTTTGATTTCAGGAGCCTTCTTGCGATCTTCAACCGGAACCATATGAGGAGGAGTCGTTCCGATAACACCAATAAAGGTACCTTTGGAAGTAATGACTCTCATCTTCTGTCCAAATGCAACTGATCCTAACCAGCCGCCAAGAGGCATAAATTTAATATATCCTTCATCGGTAATCTCTTTCACCATAAAGCCAATTTCATCCATATGGCTGATTATCATAATTTTTGGTGAATTTGATGCGCCTGATTTACGACCCATAATGGAACCCATGCGATCGTATTCAATATCATCAACCAGTCCATCCATCTCTCTGGCCATAATTTTTCTTATCTCGGTTTCATAGCCGGAGACACCACTGGCTTCGGTAATTTCTTTTAACAATAATTCTGTGTTATCCATAACTCACCATATCAATTATAATTATTTATATCAAAACACTATTAGATATTGAATGAATAAAAAAAATGAAGAAATAGCAAGAATGTTATATATCTAAATGATTTGAAAGCTCTGAAAGAGTATCGATTTTTCTTATTGCTAATGGCATTTCAGTGGGATATTCCCGATCTTTTTTGACTTTTAATATCGCTGCCATCCCAATATTTTTAGGGCCAACTATATCTTCCTGATACCTGTCCCCTATATAAACACATTCGGCTGGAGCATATCCAGATAAATTAGCGGCATGGTAGAAAATGTCAGAATGCGGTTTGCGAAGGCCAAATGTGGAACTAAATATTTTAAAATCCAGAAATGAAATAATACCGAATTTTTTTAACTCATTGATATGAGTTTTTTCAGGAAATATAGTATTGGAAACCAGACCAACAACAGGATACTTATCTTTAATTTTTGTTAATGTTTCTATGGTGTCATCGTAAGCATACAACATTTCATCAATCAACTTGTAAAAAGATTGAAAGAATCTATCAATATGTGTTTCATTATATTCAATATTAAATTCCTCAAATATTTTAACTGCAACTTCAGGGATGGTCCATTCTTCTAAAGTATCCAGGGCATGTTGACGGAAATCCTCTTTTATTACATTAAATCGACTAACATATTGTTCATCATCAGGTACATCGAATCCTTCTTTTTTCAGGTATTCCCATGTATTTAATGCACATTTCATACCCAATTCATTCCATGAGTTAAATTCATATTCAATGAGAGTAGAACCAAGATCAAATATTACCGCTTTGGGATTTAGTTTTTCCAATTTAGATTCCTACTTGTTAAGAGCTGTGTCTAAGAGTTTCTGCATTAACTGATCAAAATCAATATCTATTGCTTTGGCAGCCATTGGAGCCAGCGACAACGATGTCATTCCCGGAAGAGTATTTATCTCAAGAAAATGCTGCTTGTTATTTTCATCTAAAATAAAATCTACCCTCGCTAATCCTGAAGCACCAATCAGATTATAAATTATTCTGGCGTTGCTTTGGATAGCTTCAGAAACTGCAGCAGGGATGTCTGCCGGAACAAAATATTCTGATTTACCCTTAGTGTACTTAGCATCATAATCATATAAGCCAGTTTGTGGTTTTATTTCAACTACCGGAAGAGGATCTCCATTCAGAACTGAGACCGTCATTTCTCGTCCTGCTATATATTCTTCGATTAGAATATTCGGGGATTCTTTAAGGGCAAGATCCAAAGCATCATTTAACTGACTAAAGTCTTCAACTTTTGTCAATCCCACAGTCGACCCACCATCATTGGGTTTGACAATAAATGGAGTTTTGAAATAGGCAGTGATATTTAATACAACATCATCTTCAATTTGATTATTTTCAATTTTACATAATGCCCATCTTGGGGTACTGATATGTTCTGATGCCGCGAGATGTTTGGTAATTGATTTGTCCATTGCTATTACAGATGCTTCCATTCCTGAACCAGTATATTTTTTTCCTGCCAGATCCATAAGGCATTGAATTCTTCCATTTTCACCATAGCCGCCATGCAGTCCATTAAAGATCACATCGATATCATTATAATCATTGGCAAAATTTTGTTCGGTCAAAGTGTATTTTCCTGAACTGATAAGTGATTCATTCATTGGATTGCTGGAGTTATCAATGATAGTAAATCTTTCCTTCTCAATCAGATTCTGTCCGGTACAGGGATCAACCGCCAGTACTTCATGACCCAGGCGCAGCAATGATTCATGAATTGCTTTTCCCGTATCAAGCGATACTTTTCTTTCAGATGATTCCCCGCCAGCTAATAAAAGAACTTTCATCCTGTATTTTTCCTCACCTTGATAACTTTTCTTATTATGATAAATAAAAACATTCCAACAATTATCGGCCACGCTATAGTATTATACGTTCTAAAATAATAAGCAATCAGGTCAAAATTCTCAACTAAAGCATACCCCAGATATAAAAGTAAACCGGCAAATAATATATATGAAATCAGGGAATAAATAAACATTTTAACAGGATGGAATTTTCCAATTCCAGCACCAATGGCAATTATAGAACGAAAGCCCACCACAAAACGGGAAGTCATCATTAACAATACTCCCCATCGAATCAAATTATGTTCAAATTTAAGAATATCATTATTAGAAAAATATTTAAAATCTTTTCTCATAAAATAATCCCGTCCATATTTCCATCCAAAAGTAAACATGACCATAACTGAAGCTAACCCGCCTATTAAAATCAAAGAGATAGATAATATCGGTTCCAAACGTTGGGCAGCAATAAGTCCCCCGGCAGCAATGATAAAAGTATCACCCGGAAAAGGAGGAAAAATATTTTCAATAAAACAAGCAAGAAAGAGAGCCAGATAAACCCAGCCTGATCCATAAGAAAATATTACATCCAACCATTCGGTTATCTGAGAGGGATTATCAAACATCGTCAGTGATCAAACAGACAGCCATAGCGGCTATCCCCTCTTCGCGTCCGGTAAAACCAAGTTGCTCGGTAGTTGTTGCTTTTATATTAACTAAACCGGATCTTAATCTGAGTATTTCAGAAATAATATTTCTCATTTTCTCGATATAGGGTGCCATCTTTGGTTTTTCGGCAATTATCGTAGCATCAATATTTATAATCTTTCTAAAGCCCTCTTTGCGTATCATTTGATTTACACGACTTAATAATACAGCAGAATCGGCATCTTTGTACGAGTTATCATCAGGCGGAAACTGCTGGCCAATATCTGGCAATCCTGCGGCACCAAGAAGAGCATCCATGATGGCATGCAGAAGAACGTCAGCATCGGAATGTCCTTTTAACTTCTTATCGAATGGAATATGTACGCCACCAATAATAAGTTCCTCACCTGGTTCAAATGCATGAACATCAAAACCATGTCCAATTCTGATATTATCCATTTATGCCTTTCTCAATTATTGCTTCGGCAACTTTCATATCCTGCCGTGTTGTTATTTTGAAATTTATTCCTGATGGTTCAACAATTTTAACTTTATACCCTCGGCTTTCGATAAGCTGGGCATCATCGGTCAGAGTCAGATCTTTTTCTATTGATAGCTCTTTATGAGCTTCCATTATCAGATCATACTGAAAAACCTGTGGCGTTTGAGCACAATAAAGCTGTTCCCGATTTACTGTTGTAATGATATAACTATCCACAACCCTTTTAATAGTATCAGCTACTGGCGTTGCTAAGATTGCTCCCTTTTCCATTTTTGCTACTTCAACAACTCTGTTAATATCTTCAATATTAATTAATGGTCTGGCTCCATCGTGGATAGCGACAAAGCTTGTTGAAATTGGAAGAGCTTTCAGGCCATTGTAAACAGATTCCTGTCTCACTTTTCCACCAGCAACAATTTTTGTTACTTTATCAAAATTAAAAGGATCAATTATTTTCTCCGTTACATACAGCATCGAATCTTCAGGTGTGACTACTATTATATTATCAATAGAGTCTGCTTTCTGAAATTGCTCAATTGTCCAGGCCAGCATAGGTCGTCCACAGATTTCCATAAACTGTTTGGGTACATCTCCTCCGTACCTGATTGAATTTCCACCTGCAACTATAACAGCATAAACACTCATGGTAGTGAATATATGGGTGATTTATAATAAACGAAAGTGTAAAAATATTAGAGGATTAGCATAGCATCGCCATAGCTGTAAAATCGCATCTCGTTTTCGACAGCTTTTTGATAGGCATCAATAATCTTTTCACGTCCGGCAAAAGCCGAAATCAAAATAATCAATGATGATTTTGGCAGATGAAAATTGGTAATCATATGATTTACTATTTTAAATTTATAGCCCGGCTGGATATAAAGATCAACCATTCCTGAGAAAGGTTGGATATTATTATCATTAATTTTTGCAGATTCAAGTGTCCGAACCGAAGTCGTTCCGACTGCAAAAATACTTCCACCTTTGGAACGAATCTTATTTAGCTCTTTTGCAACTTCAGGAGTAATCTCAGCAAATTCAGGATCAACAGTATGCTCCTCAATATTATCAACTTTTACCGGCTTAAACGTCCCCGGTCCAACATGCAGAGTTACCTGAATTATTTTTATCCCTTTTTCAGTAAGAGCTGCCGTAAGCTGCTTGGTAAAATGAAATCCTGCGGTTGGCGCAGCTACTGCTCCTCTTTTATCACTACCAGCAAAAATAGTCTGATACCGCCTGAGATCTTCTGGCTGGTCATCACGCCTGATATAATGCGGTAACGGAATATGGCCATATTGGCTTATTATTTTATCTTGTTGAGTCTTTGAGTTGAAAGAAACAATCCATTTTCCACTCCCCAAATAGGACTGAAGATTCACTTTATAATTATCAAATAATATATGCTCTCCCACCTTTACCCTACGCGAAGGACTTACAAAAGCATACCATGTCAGATTATCATCACCATCAGATTTTCTTATGAGAAATACTTCGATTTTGGCTCCGGTTTTTCTCGTTCCAAATAATCGAGCTTTGAAAACTTTGGTATTATTGACTACCAAAGCATCACCCGGCTTTACATAATCCAAAATTTTCTTAAATGATTCAATTGACTCGAATGGCAAATTTGATTTGCGATCAATTATCATCAAACGAGACTGATCTCTTTTGCGAGATGGATGCTGGGCTATTAGCTCCTGAGGTAAATCATAATCAAAAAGTAAAATATCCATAGGGGAATATATGTCTAAAGTTAAATAATAAAAGAAGAAATAATTATGATATTACAATCCTATTATACTATATCGTACAAAACCTTAGTGTCTATATGTGAAGTATTACTAAAAGGGTGGTTTCGCTACAAAATACCCCCTCTATTTCAGAGGGGGTACAATATTAAAATTTATAACAATTATTACTCAAGGATAAAATCGACTTTATGAGTAACCCAATACAATACCGGCTTCTCTTTATATAAGGCAGGTTTGTATTTGTTTTGAATAGTAGCATCTTTGGCTGATTCATCAAGCCAAACATATCCTGATGATTTATAAACTTCTGATTTAAGAATATTACCCTTTTTATCAATAAGAGCTTTTACATAAACAGATCCGGTAATGCCGGCATTCTCTGCAATTTTGGGATATTCAGGTGGATGCCTGTATGTTACTACTGGTTCAGTATCGACCGGGATGAATTCATTCATGTCAGGCAGAGTATCTTCTTTATTGGTAGTTGTCTTAGTTTTATTAGCGATATTCTCATTGCCATATGAAGGAACAGCACTAAGTATGAAAAAAGTAATAAACGCTACAGTTAACAGTAAGATTATCGGATAAATAATCTTCCCTGCATTGATAGCTTGCGATTTTTGGACAATATTTATTTTATTATTCATTATTACATTCCTTTCCCAACTCATCTTCTTATCAGATTGTGTGCGCATCATCAATCTCTTTCCTATACATACGCAGTTCCCCCTCATTTGATTCAAAAAGAAATGATAATTTTATTATTTTTTTAGATATTGGGATTTCAATGCAAAAATTAATCATCAAGAACAAATTCAACTCTGTAAGTAACCCCAACTTGAATTGGCCTATTGTTTTGGATTCCCGGTTTGAAAATATTCTTGTAGGCTGCTTCAAGAGCAGCGTCATCCAATGCAGGTGTATCAGAAGATTTTACTACTTTAGCTCTGAGAACTTTTCCATCAATATCGACCAATGCCCAAATCCAAACCGTTCCTGTGATTCCTGCTGCTTCACAAAAACGAGGGTATTGGGGAGTATGCTCCTGAATCATTACTGGTGGAGTTTCAACTTTAATAAATGTCGATGGGGTGATCTCTTCACTAATGCCATAATTACCATCACCTCCAGCAAAATTAAAATCGGTCTCTTCGCAAGTAATTGGTCCATTACCTGATCCTGTCATTAATGCTTTTTCATCAATTGTTGCAATAGAAGTTAGTTCATCAGAAGCAAAAAATGAATCAGCCACAGGTGTAGGTGTACGACTCTCAGCAATAACTTCTCTTCGGCTTCCAGTGTTAAAATCAGGTGTTTTGGGAACTTTAAATTTTACCGATGGTAAATCTATAGAACCTCTAATATCCTTTATTGGTTCTATTTCAATCATTATAGGTTGATTAAAATGTGAATATATTAAAGCACTCATTAATATTGAAAGCACTAATACTGTCACCATGCCCATAGCTATCAGCATATTTCTCTGATAGGTTGCTTTTAGTTCAAATGCCCCATAAGGCACAACAAAGGTTTGTTCATGATTTTCAAACATATTCTCCTCCATATTTTATAATAGCTCTCACATAGATTACAATTATTATGAGATATTCTTCCAAAATTCTCAAAATTAATAGATCAATTATTCAGGCAGTCAAAAATAACATATACATGGAGGGGTTATAATAGAGACGGATAAATAGAGCTAAATGCTCAATTTTAAACATAAAAAAACCCTCTGAAAATTCAGAGGGTTTTAAATTATCAGACTTGCTTAATTATAATACAAAATCAACTTTGTAAGTCACCCATACTTTAATGGGACGACCGTTCTGGATACCCGGCTTGAACTTATTATCGTAAGCCGCTTCAACCGCAGCTATGTCAAGAGATTCGGTACCGGATGTTTTACCAAGTTGAGCTTTGATTACAGATCCGCTTTCATCAACCAGAGCAGTAACCCAAACACGACCGGTAATACCAGCCTGTTCAGCCAGACGCGGGTATTTAGGTTTGACTTCATGAATCATTTCCGGTTGAACCTCAACAGCAACAAACTCACCAGGAGCCGGCATATAATCATCATCCTGAATATCTACGACAATATCGCCACCAGCATCACTGGCACTAATATCAGGAGCGACAATTTCTGCCAATTCTTCCTTGGTTGCCAGAACAACATCATCATCCATCACTTCGTCATCGGCCACCGGTTTGGGGATACCGACCTTAGGAGCTGCCACATTTGGTTGAGCTAACTCAATTTGAGGCTTTGCTTTTGCAATTGTTGGAGGAGGTCCCAGATCAGCAACGGTTTTAATAACCACAGATGGAGCCATTAAAGCATCATCATCCGGAATAACGGCAATGATCCCAAAAACTGAAAGAATCAAAAGTACAAAACCCAGAGTACTAAGAGTACCAATCATAAGATTACGCTGGTATTTCGCTTTTAATTCATAAGCTCCATACGGAGAATACAGGGAACTACTTTGCATACCCATTATGGCTGCCCTCCTTCTACTGAAACAGCCACACGTGCTGCATCAATAATTTTATCATCACGAGGGTTCCATTCACCTATGGCATATCTATATGAGAACTTTTCTTCTTTATTAAGGCCTTTGATCTCTTTTTCTGTTACATCCTGGAAATCTTTATTCAGCTTAGAGGCGGCAATACTTCTATTCCATGCTCTTTCAATTACGTCGATTTCATCCAGAATATTGACCATATCCTCATAGCTGGCATCACGATGAATTAAAACCAGAGTATTTAACCTGCTGTTATTCTGGTTTTGTTCCTTCATGAGACCTTGTAGAGTATCAGAATACAATAAGTATTCAACAGAATCAGGACGACTCGGATCAGGTGGTAATAGCTGGGGAAGATTTTCAGGAGTTGGGGTTTTCATATTCCACCAGAAAAAACCATCATCACTGACACGAATGGTCATCAGATTGGATTCTTTAATTTCAATCTCTTCTACCTGATCTGCAGGAGGAAGGTTAATCTCCATTGCTTGCGGCATAGAAAACACAGTCGAGACCATATAAAATATCAAAAGAAGAAAAGCAATATCCACCATTGGAGTCATATCAATACGAATTGATATTCTTCGTTTTGGTCGCCGTAAACCTTTTTTCCCGCCCTTTTTTTGGCGTTCTACAACATCACCGGCCATGGATTACTATCACTCTCCTCTCGGATTAGCGTTATACATTATTTTCATCAAGCTCCGTCAATTTCCTGATCAGTTATAATCAGAAATCTTTCCAGATGGTTTTCTTGCATAGATGACATGACATCATCCATAATTCCGAACGTCGCTCGCCTGTCAGCCTTAATTACAATCAAGGCTCTGTAATTCTTTCCGCGAGCTCTATTTATTTCTTCAGAGACATTATATTTGTCGCAAATACGTACTATCCTGGCTGTTGTCTCAACTTCACGACCTTCAATATCGATCGTTACTATCTGGATATAATCAACATATATGGAATCAAACTTAGTGACCGTGATATTAATAATATCCTTATCCGGTAATTCAATCATTGAATGTGATGAGGGCAGTTCAACTGCACGAGCCTCAGGTGGCTTAAACGTGGTAGTCGCCATATAGAAAATTAATAAGAGAAAGGCGATATCCACCATCGGCGTCATATCGATTCGGATTGCTACTCGCCGTTTCTTTCCAGACATATCTTATATTCCCTGTTTTGCTTTCAGAATCTGAAGCACTTCAAAGGTAGCTTCATCTGTTGTATAGTTAAAAGCATCAACTTTGTTAACGAAAAAGTTATAATAGAAAATACCAAGAATACCCGAAAGAAGACCGCCGGCAGTATTAACCAGAGCTTCGGAAATACCTGTTGCCAATGCGGTAGCATCAATAACACCACCTTCAACATTACCGGTAGCAGCAAAAGCACGAATCATACCAATAGTAGTTCCCAAAAGACCTACCATCGTTGCAATTGATGCAATTGTTGACAATGCAATAAGGTTTCGTTCCAGCAATGGTCCTTCAAGAGCATTGGCTTCTTCAATAGCAGCCTGTGTCAGAGTAATTTTCTTTTCAGCATTATAACTGTCAGAGTCTTTAACTTCACGATAACGGTCAATACCGGCACGTAAAACATTGGCTGTGGTACCTCGCTGTTTGTCACAAGCAGCAAGAGCACCGTCCAAATCGTCGTTCTGGATCAGGGTTACCAACCTTTTAAAGAATACCTGAACTGAGCTTTTGCCTTTGGCATTTTTGTAAAGAGAGATATATCTCTCGATAACAAAGACCATCAGCATGATGAAAATCATTATCAACAATACTACCAGAGGGCCGCCCTGATAAACTGAGTGAACAATATGATTGTCTGAAAATTGAAATACCCCGTAAAACAATCCGGCAGCAATTGCAAATGCTATAATTGCATTGAGAGTTACGAAGAGCGTCTGTTTAACCACTTGAAAAATCCTCCAAGTTATTTATTCTAATTATTTAAATTTCTACGCCTTTAACAGCTACCAGTAAAGATGCACATAAGGTTATCGTAATTCCGTATGAAAGAGTATCAAGCAAAGCTCCTATCCCATAAGAACTACCTAAACTGGAAAATGTTGAAGCAGCATCAAAACTGTATTCTGCACCAAAAAATGAAAATACCAAAATACCGGTAAACAAAATCAATGGTAACCAGTTATATTTTAATATTTTCTTTAATTTTAAAGCTTTTTCATCGGCTGATCCTTTTACACCAAAAAGACCATAGATAGTATATGCCGGAAGTCCAATACACAAAAGAGTGTAAACAATAAATAAAATTCCTGTAATCATTAAAATGAAGCCAGATGAGAATACACTTCCACCTACGGATCCTAATGAAATCAAAGATCCCAGACCACTCAGGCGTGAATGTTCTTTATGGAATTTTTTCTTAGCTACATAGCCATGAATAATCTCTTCGGCACTGCTCTGTTGTTGCGATGCCACTTCCGATCCACCTTCTTCATCAGTAGCGGCTTCTTCCTGTATTTCTCCGGTAGATTCTGTGACAGCAGCAATAACAGTAGAATCAACCACAGCAGCCATCTCACCGAGACTATCAGCAAGGAGTGAATCCCCAGCTAATGCTACAGCAGTACTATCCAATACTTCACCAACAGCATTTTGTTCTTCATGTGTTATTGCAGCTACTTCTTCAATCTCATTATAAACGCCGTACCATGGGACGAATAATGCTCCAAAAATAATCAGACAGGCAATGAGCATTGTAAAACGATCCAGTTTTGAAACTCTCTCTTCACACAGAAGACATTCTTCTCTAATAATTTCACCACTGGCTCTTTTTGCCTGGAGATTCTTGATTAATTTATCCTTCTCCGCATCCGACTTAAAAAGATCTTTTGTTTTACCTGGAAACACTTCGAATCCGATAAATTTCATTCGATCTTTTTCATTGATACGTTTAGCCGAATCTTTTTTCTTTTTGTCGTCAGCCATTCAGACTCCTACACCACACATAATTTCGTACAATATTTAACATAATCACTTTTCAGAAAATTCAAATTGAATTTCATCCCTATTTTTCTTGGCTTCCGCATGACCCGGATCACATTTCAAAACTTTACCATACCAGCCATGAGCCTCACGGAAATCATCTTCACCGGCACCTTCTTTATCCTTAGCTTTATCAGCAGCTCTTAGATGATAACACTGTGCCACCCAAAGAACAAGCGGAACATCAGCACAAGGACCACCATCAGCTTCAGCTTTCAGGCAGAAATAGGCATCCTTAAGATAACCGAGTGCTTTGGAATAATTCTTATTACAAACTCCTCCGAAATAAGCATATCCCAGAGATTTTTTAGCATCGCAATTATTTGGTTCAATTGTGAGCAGTTGTTGGAAAAATTTAACCCCTTCTTCACAATTAGCCAGTTGATAGAGGTTAGTGTTGGCAACCATCATCAGAGCTTTTGAATCACTGGGATTGAATTGCAAATACTGAGTCATATAATCAACAGCTTTACCGTATAATTCATCAGGATTTACAGGCGGGGCTGCTTCTATTTCTTCCTCATCTTCTTCGATAAACTCTTCATCCCCACCATCACCGGCTTGATTAGCAAGATTAAGAGCGCAGTATGCTGCATTCTTAATAATGTTCATGCTGGTTGAATCTATACCTGCTTCAATTCTCTTGTCGTAATATTCAATAGCCTGTGAATAACTTTGTAGTGAATGATAACCAATTGCTACATTTTGCAATAATCGTTTCTGGTTAGAATTATCTTCAAGAGATTTTTTATAATAACCAATCGCAGTTGAGTAATCTTTGGGGTCCCGGTAGAAATAATCATCACCAAGAAGCTGATAAAGTTCCGCATCAGAGATTCGGGATTTATAATCTGAGTCCTGTTCTTTTACCCATTCAATATGTTTGAGAAGCATTTCAGAACTTTTCACATAATCCTTCATTCCCCATAAGGATTTGCCATAGTTGAAATAAATATCTCTGGCTTCGTATGGTATAGAAAGAACGTCATCAAAATAATTCACGGCATCTTCAAAACCATACAAATTCACATAAGCCATTGCCAGGCCAAAGAAGACACGCACATTCGATGAATCCGGTACTGCACTTGTAAGCTCAAGATAACGCTTATATGATCCAATAGTCTCTTTGAATCTCTCATTACGATCATCGCGGGTTCTTGATGAAAGCCCAGCTTTGAAATAAATCTCACCAGCACGCATCCACGCCGGGGCATGAGTGCTGTCCTTTGTTAAAACAGTTCTCAGTTTTTCAATTGCGCATTGGTAGTCTTTTGTTTCTAAACAAGCTTCGGCCCAGTGAAAATAAACTTCTAATCCAGCCGTATCAATTTGTAATGCTTTTTCGTACTCAATAATAGCCAGATATGGGACACCACTATAGAAGTTTGCATCACCGAGGTTGATATGATATTCAGCAACAGTCGAATCACCAACTATTGCCTGACGAAATGCAAGATCAGCATCGGAGTAGTTTTTCTGGGCCATCATAACCAGGCCATAGCCGTTTTCGTAGACGTGTTTTAAACCATTTCTGGCTTTCTTGCGTCCTTCTTCAATTTCCTTTTGAGCTGCATCAATATCACCAAGTTCAATATAACAAATAGCAAGTTGATATTTTGACTCGAGATGTTTTTTCTTTTTGTCGAGAGCTGTTAGAAAATAATCACGAGCTTCTTCGATACGTCCTTTTTTATAACTGATCATTCCAAGAACATAGTAATTGTAATGATAGGCTTTATCTACATCCACTTCGTTATTTAAAAGCGTAATAGCTGTTGCAGTATCGCCATCATTCAGTGCTTCAACAATAGCTGGTTTTACTTCTTCGGCATTAAGTGTTGCAACAACGATTCCACTCAATAAAACTGCAACAAAGCAGTAACTAATAAAACGTTTCAAAAACATATTCTTCAAGGCTTTCCCCTTACAGGTTTTTCTAAACAAGAAAATATAATAATCGTATTTCGTTTCAAGTCAAGTTAATTATTTATTAGGATATTACTCCTTGGCAGGGTGTGAGTTAGAGCTCCTAAAAGTAAGCATTTGCTCAAATCTCAAAAAGAAGTAAATCAACATCCCAACAACAATAATAGTTTTAACTTCAGGAGATAAAACCATATCAAATGTAGCCTGGATGTAAAAACCAGTCACTAACATAATCACCGCTGTTAAAAGGTTTAACATCCTGATCGCACTTTCCATGATGTCCATCCTCTCTTTATACACACAATCCAGACGTTTCTTCCATTCCTCACAGCGGTTAGATGTAATATTTTATAATCAATAATTATGCCAACAAAGCCCTGCTTTTGAATTGGCATTCCTTATCTATTGACATGCAATGCGTTACGCCACAGAGATAGTTATTTAACTTTGCTAAGATATTGGATAGCGCATATTATGCGATCAGATAATTTTACCTGAGATCGTAATGTAAGCTTAATGCGTTGTTATACTAAAACTTATGGAGCTTAATGCAGATATTGTTTAATATTACCAAAGGTACTCAATTCGTACTTTTTCACTACCTTTTATAATTAATCGTACCATTCCGCTGTATTCTAATGGATTTCCATCAAAATCTATTGCAGGGTAAAATTCAACTCTGGAAAAAACATCTTTCAGAATTCGATAAGTATCTTTGTTTGTTTTTCCAGCTCTATTTACCATTGTACGGCCAGTAGTATCAACTGTAATATGTAAACTCAAAGTATCATTTAGCCACAGTGGAATATTCGAAATTGAAATACTATTTGCTTCAATTGATCTGGGAATTGGTTTTTGCAATATGCTTATTGAATCGGGAATAAGCTTAACTCTTAATTTATTATGAAGAGATAGTGAATCAAAATTTTCAATAAAATATTTCTGAGTAGGATAAAATAACTGTGGGAATAGGGATACTAACAAGAATGGACTACTTGCGATTTCGGAATCGTTCACTATTGCCGGTATAAATTCTGACCATAGCGATGCTGACATTAATGTCATGGTGTAATTTGAGTATGTAGAGAGAATCTCTTTTACATTAATAACTTCTCCTGCTTTATCCAATTCCAACTGGAGAAGAATCAGGGGATATATATCAAGACTATCATTCCAATCAATATTACAAAAATATTTTGGAAAATATTTAACCGATGGCATTGTGATATTATTATACTGATATGTCATATAATACAAGGCCGGATCTTTAATCTGTAATGATAAATCAATCGGAAAATAAAAATCAGGATTTTGTATTCTTGGATTTATTGTAATTTTAACAGGCACTATTGAGGAGACCTTTTTCTCATCAAGAAGTGCCGGTTCAAATTTACAGTCAGAAAAATATTTTTCAAAATAATTCCACACTTGTGAGTCTTTATCACTTACTGAATTTAAAGATTTGATCTTGCCTTTGTTATCGACATCTAAGAATAATACATATTGTGTTTCAATGGTCATATATGGCGGTTTGGCATCCGATGAAAATAATTCAGGAACATCAACAGGGTAAGCCGGAGCAAAACCATACAAACCGGGTCTATCAACCTCAGCCTGGACAGACAAATTACTTAACAACAGAAACAGAAATAGTATCAGATATTTAGACATATAATTTCCCAAAAGTTATTATTTTATCAATTACAAATTATACATATAAATTCATAATAAATAAAAGATAAAATCAAATATTATTTATGTGGCTTCTTGACAATATCATTAATAACTTGGTTTACTGAAATATAGTTTAGTTTTATTAACGAGGAATAACTGTGTTTGATGTAGGCCGACAATTTTTTAAAAATATTTTTTCATCATGGTTTGCCTACTTTATTCGCATTATTATAACATTTCTTTTTGTTCCTTACATCACAACTGTTCTCGGTGGGGAGCGATATGGTGTCTGGGTAATAATATTTCAAACAATATTCTATTTCTCACTTCTTGATTGCGGGTTCTCTTCTGCTCTTACCCGATACATTTCAAAGTACCTTAGCCAGAAAGACTTTCCCGGAATAAATAAAATCCTTAACAGCGCCAACCTGCTCTATCTGATTATTGGAGCTTTTGTCTTTGCTGGAGTTTATCTGTTTGTCACATTCTTTTTTGAATATTTTAAAATCTCTGATCCAGCCTTAATGCAGGAAGGCAAAGACGCTCTTCTGATTCTTGGCGCATTTATGGCTTTTAATTTTATTGCTCTCCCCTTTGGCAACAGCCTGGGAGCATTTCATCGTTATGATATTGTTAACGGTTTAAATATTGCTGAAGAAATAATTAGAGCTGTTATAATGGTATTCATGCTTTATCGAGGTAATGGCCTCGTTGAATTGGCTCTGGTAATTTTATTATTAACAGTTATCAAGCACCTTGTAGGTGCTTCTATCCTTTTGAGACTCTTTCCAAAACTAAACATCTCTCCACAGGACAAGGACAAAGAAACAATCAAGATGCTTTATGGATATTCCAAGATATCACTCGGCATTTCTTTTTGCTTTCTATTAATTTATAACACCGATACTATTTTGCTGGGATTCATGGCATCATCTTCAACTGCAGCAATATATCATCCCGGAGCACAGTTGATGCGATATATGCGCAATATTATTAATGCTGTCGCTATCCCTTTGGTTCCGGCAATATCCCATCTGGAGACAGTAAGTGATCTTTCTGTAATAAGGGATGTTTATTTAAGAGCAATCAAATATGTCAGTTATTTTTCTTTTGCTCTTGCAGGTGGTGTAATTGTTTATGCCCAGTATTTTGTAAATCTTTGGCTTCCGCCAGAGTTTTTTGAGGCTGGAACAGTTATGCAGATTTTAGCAATTGGTACTGCATTTTTATTGCCCCAGATTATTGGTGAATCTGTTTTATTTGCGGTGGAACAACATCGCAAACTCTTGCTTGTTCTTATTATTGAAGCAATTATTAAACTGGCTTTGGCATTCCCTCTAATAAAAATGTACGGATTGATCGGGATGGCCTATAGTGTTGTTATACCTCAAGTACTCCTGTTTACTACTCTTTATCCATACATCATGGCCGATGTACTTGAAAGTAAATTTAGTACAATTGTGAAAGTAATTATTAAAGCTGCTATTCCCGGTCTGTTGATTTCTATGCCACTGGCAAATATTCTTCGATATGCCTATCCACCCGAAACATGGTTTGCTTTCTTAGTGAACATGACCATTGTATTAATTGCTGTTTTCATCTTGGGATATTTTATCTGTGACTCACATGACCATAATAAAATAACTAAATGGTTCAGATTTTCATAAATACAGATTAGACTTGTCTAATATTATTTTATTCGATTAATTAGGATAATTAATAATTCAATGTGAAAGGATATATTATGGTCAGGAAAAAGATTAAAAAACCTATGAAACGACCAGTTAAAGCTGAGGATATATTCAAACTTAAACTTCCTTTAGTGGTGGCGATGTCTCCTGATGAAAAAAAGATTGCCTATACTTTAGAGATTATTGATAAGGATGATAATAAATACTACAGCAATCTACATGTTTATGACATTAACAAGGAAATCGATACTCAATATACAAATGGCAAGTACTATGACAGCCAGCCGGTCTGGTCCACTGATGGAAAGAGAATTGCATTTGTTTCCAGTCGTGACAAAAAGACAGCCATTTATACAATTAATACTGATGGCGGCGCTGAAGTAAAGATCAAAGAGCTTGATGCCGCAATATCAGATCTTCAATGGGCTCCTGATAATTTAAAATTATATTTTACCCTTCGATATAACGATTCGCATTTTATTAAAGACGAAAAAAAGAAAAAAGAAGCACCGGTCTACCGACACATTACAAAACTATTTTTCAAATATGACGGAGCTGGATTTAATCCCAAAGACACCTTTCAGGTGTATTCGCTTGATCTAACTACCAGCAAACTGGTTAAACTTACAAAGAACAAAAGAGACAGCTTCTCCCCTAACCTATCTGCCGATGGCAAATGGATAGTTTATGTATCCAATCGTCATGCCAATCCTGATGTAAATTATCAATACCAGGATATTTTTATTGTTCCTTCAAATGGCGGCAAAGAAAAAAAGATTATTACTCCTGAAGGTCCCAAAGGAATGACGGTCTTGTCTCCCGATGGAAAAAGTATAGCTTATATCGGACATGACAATCCCAAAGACGGCTGGGGAATTACCAACCTGCATGTCTGGAAAGTTGGAGTATCCGGAAAACCGAAAGCACGGGATCTAATGCCCGATTTTGATCGGATGACAATTGATCAATCAATAACCGATTCCGGTGACCCCGGTTTCAGCTCACCTATTGCCTGGTCAAAAGATGGCAAGAGGATATTCTTTTTATCATCGGATACCGGTACAACCAATCTGTTTTATGTCCCGGCAAAAGGTGGAAAGCCAACACGCATCTTCAGAGGCAAGTGCCACATCAAAGGCTATTCAGTAAATGGCAGCACCAAAAAGGCAGCTTTGGTATATTCCGATTTAAAACAACCGGGCCAACTGGTAACATGCCCCACTATTTATGGCGGTGAAAAAAAGGTAACAATCCACACTTCTTACAATAATCTCCTGAAATCAGAAATAACCCTGAGTAAAACCAAAGAGGTCAAAATCAAATCCTTCGATGGTACTGACATTCAGGGCTGGATAGTATACCCGCCTAATTTTAATCCTAATAAAAAATATCCATCAATTCTGGAAATTCATGGTGGCCCCAGGGTTCAATATGCTTTCACATTTTTCCATGAGATGCATTATTTGGCCTCAAAAGGATTTGTCGTTTTATATACCAACCCCCGTGGTGGAGCTGGACGAGGCAAAACCTGGGCTGAATCAATTCGTGCTGGCTGGGGTGAGTTGGACTACAAAGATTGCATGGCTGCTGCTGATTATCTTGAAAAACAGAAATTTATCAATCCCAAAAAAATGGGTGTTACCGGTGGTTCTTATGGCGGCTATATGACAAATTGGATTATTGGCCATACAAATCGTTTTAAGGCTGCTGTTACCCAAAGATCAGTAGTGGATTTGAAATCATTTTTTGGATCATCAGATATTGGCTGGTCATTAAAAGATGAATTCGATGGAACACCCTGGTCAAATCCTGAAAATTATGAAAAATGCTCTCCGATTACTTATTTTAAAAATGTAAAAACACCGGTCTTAATTATTCATAGTGAAAGTGATCTTCGCTGTAATATTGAACAGGCAGAACAAATGTTTATTATGCTGAAATATTTGAATAAAAAAGTTGAGATGGTAAGATTTCCGGAGGAACCGCATGGGCTTTCCCGTCATGGCCGACCGGATAGACGCATTGCCCGATTGGAATGGTTAAATAAGTGGTTTAAAAAATATATGTAATGTGGTAGCTATACTTAAAAAGGCAGCCGATGGCTGCCTTTTTTTATTTACCTTTGAAAGTAGGATCTATATTAAATCCCTGTTCCTTAAGAAATTTTTCTCCCTCTTCCATTTTCCTGAAAGTCTTTGAAATATCCCTTGTCTTTCCCTCGGAAAACATTTTCATGAGCTGGCCATAGGTCACCTTGTTATTAATTATATTTACTGACCAGACCATATTATGCTCTTTACACCAAAGAAGATGCTCCCCAATGGTATTGATAATTTCCGGATAAGATGGTTTCCAGTTATTTAGATCAATCAGCTTAACCCAGGGCTTATCTATTATAGGAGCTACTTTTTCCTCGAAGTCTTCTTTGTAAGAGACCGCTGTATCAGGACGGAATATGCCAAAAATCTTTTCGTAGACAATGCAATTTTCCTCATCAACATCAATTAGATATTCTAATCTCCATCCACCCATTTTATTTTACCTGTTTTTAAATGTAAAACGAAGTTATGTAGTGCTAAAAGTTACTTTATATATTAATCTTATATTAATTTACAGTCAACTATAAAACGTAAGTAATTACATAAAGTTTCCAAAAAAGGTACGATTTGAATGGAATTTTACAAATAACAACAATAATGTATTTAGAAAACCTTAGTTTTCAGTTTAACCTCAAATCGACGACCCAGACCAGGATAATCTCCATCGGTAGTTGTAAACCCAAACTGGTCAGGTCGCTTCTGGTCAGTCAAATCATATCCTGAAATTCCAATATAGAACATCCGGGATATCTGCATTCCGACATTCATACCAAATTCATAAACTCTATCAATATATTTAAGTGAACCGCCATACATTCTAATTTGGCGTTCAGAAGTATATTTTAAATTAACATTCCCTCTAAATTTGCTTTTAGAAATATTAAGATCCCCTCCCCATTTCAATTCAGGGACATAATTTGCGTTTTGATACTCAAGGGTCTCATCATAAGTCTGTTTAACTTTTTGGTAAACACCATAAATACTGGCAGCCACAAGATTGTTCAATCTATAGTTCATGTTAAAATCAATACCTTTTGATTTAAATTTATCATGATTCTGGGGTATCGATCTGAAGATCACCGGATTGTATTGATATTGGATTAGAGATTTTATTCTTTGGTAAAAAACCGTAAATTCAAAATTGTACTTATCTTTGTCTGATAAAATCATCAATGTCCCATGAACAGAATGGGCTGTTTCAGAATCAAGATCGGTATTCCCGGCAGTATAGACGTCATCGGCAAACTGTTCGGCAAGAGAAGGAAGCCTGAATGCATAAGCATAACCGGTCTTAAAAGTTAAATAATCATTGTGAAAATATACTATCCCGGCATTATAAGAAGGCTGGGTCTCTCTCCCTTTCACAGACTGAAGCCGACCGCTTAAATTAAAATGTATACTTTCAAAATCCCTGAACAACAGATTACCCCATAGATCAAATTGATTCTGTCTGCCAACCCAGTTATTGTTTGTTCGATTGTTATAATTTGAAGGATCATATTGGCCAACTATATCAGAAATAAAATTACTGTCAACTCCGCCTGCATGCAATGATCCGGAAAGCCAGTCAACACCGCCTGCTAAAAATATGTTCTCGAAATCCTTAGAATACCTGGCTGTTACTCCGGATGATCTTTTGTCATAATAAGAATACGACCTGACATCAAACGCATTATAACTACTATAATATAATGAAAAATAATCTAACTGTTTCTTTTCCCAGAACAGATCAACTCTAACTTCACCTGTAGATTTGTCTGAGTAACTATATTGTAAATCAACGGAATAGTTTTCATCCTCCTGAAAAGTTGTCAATGAAGAGGATTCATCATCACCATATACAGGAACATACAGTGGATCAGGGACCGGTCCGGGAACTCCAAGACTGTCATTAAAATATCTTGTAAATAATGAAAACTTATGATTTCCATTATTTGATAATAGATCATTTTTAATACTAATCAGATTTCTTTTAGCACCGGCATTATCACGGCTGTTATCTGAAGAACTCAGTTCGCCATAGATACTGGTTCCAACAAGACCAAATTGCTTTGACATTTCCAGATTATATTGTTGAAGATTGTTGGAGCCTAAAACTGATGTGAAGTTAAGATGATCATTAAAACTTCCTGGGCTAATCAGATTGATAACCCCTCCAACGGCATCTGATCCATAAAATGCAGATTGGGGTCCTTTGAGCATTTCAATTCGTTCAAATTCATTGATACTGAAATCAGCCAGATTAAATCCGCCTAATGAATAATCCTTGACCACTCTTCCATTATAAAGCAATAGCATGTGCCGGTTAAAAACACCCCAGCTTGACATTGTTGATAAAGAACCAAACCCATTAAAATTTCTGATATCAATCCCGGATTCACCTTCCAATGACAAACTCAAAGAATTGTCGTTAAGATTATTCTTTAAATCGATCACCTTGACTGGCCAAATTGATTCCTGCTTTGTCAAACCAAACCGATTGGCCGTAACAATAATTGAATCCTCAAGTTCTTTTGGAGAATCAAACGATTCCTGATGATCGACATTTGCAAATCCCGTCGCTCCGCAAACATTGATGAACAAAACACAAAAAAGAATGCGCCACATAACATACCTCCATGGCGGCCACTGGCGCGAATTTTCAACCATCCAACCCGCGTGGTGGCAAATGATGAATTATATCACGGCAGGTTTCCTGGCTTCGGTATCAAACCCCTAAAAGCGCCTTCCCCATCAGGTGATGAGTGGCATTTTGCTTTTAAGGTAACCGTTACAGTAGCGGGGCTGCGACGGATTCACACCGTCTTCCCTATTATCCGGTCTCCTGACCGGCACCGTAATGATGTAGTGATAGGGTAACCCATTTTATTGTAATAGTCAATGTGAAAGAGAGTTAATGTTTGTAAATGCGGTTGCGTTTGTAATCAACGGTGATTTTATGGCGGTAGAGAAAACTCGCCCCTATGATCCCTTCAAACTCTACCCCTTTAAGTCCTTTTTTCAACTTAGTATAATCAATTACCACAGCATTAACGTCATGAGTAATTATTTTATCATTTAAGGAGACTTTTGGGATTTTATCCCTTTTAGATTTAAACCCAAGTCGATCTGCTAATGAGTTTGAAATAAAAACCTGTGAGGCACAGTAATCTAATATCATAGGTACTTTGATAGTATCATTAAAGGTAACATCAACCAGAATAAAATGTCTTTTAAAGTCGAATGGAACCATTAGAATTTTAGATTTCTTGATAAATGACGGTTCTGACAAATCCAATTCTAATGATCGATTTGGGTAATCAACGGTAACATAAAAACGCTGAAGAACCTCATAGCCAATCAATCCATCGGGGATACCCATTCTCTGATCATTAATTATTTTAGAAATATCAATAACATTGGCATCAAGATTGTAAAGGCGTTCATCGCCAACTTCCAGAGAACGAAGATTGAAAGCATAAACTTCACTAGAGCCATCAACACCTTTTACTGATCTTCTTGGTTGTTTGTTCTTAAGCTTGAGATTGTTTTTTTCTACGAAAGTTTTATCGATATATAGAAAATCAGCCCCGGTATCAATCCCAAATTTACCTTTTGCATGACCATTGATAGTAACATCAACTTCCACCAAACCGCGCATCGGATCAAAAGGAATACTTTCTGCCTTCAATAAAGAAGGCAGAAATAATATCAATATAAAAAATAGTCGTCCCATAATTACTTAATCGGAACAGAGAATGCAAAAGTATAGAAATTTATAATCCCAGAGCTAATTCTTTTTTTCTTTTTATAAACACTATACCAAGACCAATAAAAATAATTATTGATCCAAACCAAACAAAATTGATAATGGGATTCTTGGAGACATCAAGAATTAATTTTTCCGGATTTTGATTAGCTGCCAAACCTGGGATTTCCAAAATAACAGATCCCTGATCAGCCATTACCTGAAGAATCTTTGCTTCCAGTAATTCACCTGCCCCAAAAAAGGCTGATTCATAAGTTAGCTTTGATTCCCCATGATCATCCACACCCATTAAAATTTTAGGTCTGATAGTATCAACAACATCATTATATGTGATCTCAACGGCAGCAGTGATCTGAACATCTTCTGAACCATGATCACCCATATCAAAACCGAGGAATCTAAACTCATATTTTTGTGCAGTAACTATTTCATTCGGAGGTAAAAGAATACCGCTTTCTGAATCGTCACCTTCCTCAATCTGTTGAGGTGAAAGGTAGATGTCATACATAAATGTCTTTTTAATGTATGGTCTTTTCATAATGCCGTTCATACGCTCTGAGAAATAAAGCTGAGGGCGGGCTTCTTCAACTGACCCATTGTCATCAATTTCAATAATGAGTTCATTCTTTGGATGGGTAATATCATTAGCCATACCCAAATACTTAATATTAAATCCAAATGTTTCCTGTGGTTCACCCTTAAGCAGAACCAATCTTTCACTAGTGACGAATGCAGAAGAACCCATGATACCAACCAGCATAATTCCAAAACCGAAATGAGTAATTAAACCTCCGGTAAAAAGTATGTTCTTTCGGGCAACTTTAGTAAAGACGGTAATATTTGCAACTACACATGCGACAGCCATTCCAAAATAGAGAATAAAAATATGTTGTGAAACATCAAGCATAAGACAGACGACAACAGTAATAACAAAACCAATCAAAGCAGGAATAATACTCATCACCAGATCTTTTGTGAGAACAATCATACCCATCCCAGTTGCAACCATGGTAAATACAATGACAAAAACAATATCTGGATCAGGAGTCATCATAGTCATGATAGTTGAAATACCTGCTGTTACAGTTAGAAGAGAGATAGTCTTAATAAGCCAATTCTTTGGGACTTCCGGTTTGAAAGTTACAAATGTTGAGAGTACCAACAAGAATGAATAGATTATTGCAAAAGGTACAGCAAAACTATTGTATGTTTCAATTTCAGCAGCTCTGGGAGTTGCACCTATTGCTTGAGTAGTCAACGGTAATGATGCCCAGAATAAAACAATCATACCAAATAGAAATAGAAGCAACATTCCTGAGAAGAGAGAAAACTCTTTACCAAAGAAGTTATAGTTTATTGGCGTGCTATTAAGTGATTTGACGCGGAACAAAAACAGACCAAGAGTTAAAGCGACAAAAAACAGAATGTATAATACCAAATAA